>Ga0115851_101284_pt1 | contig 13112 bp, 16 predicted proteins | sample InSIn2gowninarea_FD_83865 | JGI IMG/M metagenome (GOLD analysis project Ga0115851, IMG submission 83865)
GGGCCACCTCATCATCATACCCCCTTAATTTTTTGAAAAATCCCATCCAATTATGCCTTGTGAAGATTTCTAGAACCTGAGGGTGTTGTTGGATTCCCACAGTGTTAATGGGATCCCTTGTCTAATTCTAGTGCTCTTCCTCATTTTGAAATACATTTGACTTGGTCTTGATTTCTTCCTCTTGGGCTTGACAGGAGTGCCCAATGTAGCTAACGTTGGACCTACTTCCTATTCAATATCTTCTGCTCCTTGGGGTTGAGAATTCTCCTCATTGTTTACTCTTTCTTCTCCCCCTCTACTCCATTCATCTCCACTTCTCCTTCCTCTATCTTTGTTGCCTCTTTTTCCTATTTATTTCTTTCTTCCTCTTATGTTCTTGTTGCCTCTTCCTCCTCTTTCTTTTCTCATTATTATTCCTCCTTTTTTCCTTCTCTTCCTCCAATACTAGAGGCTGGATTCTCTCCTGGCATGAGGGCTTGCGTTTCTATGAAAGTTTCCCTACCCATGTCCAAATTTTTTCTCCATATGACATGGATCTTCAAGTGGTTCAAAGCATCCACCAGTATCAACTTAATGAGGCCATGGTGAGCTAAATGATGGTGCTTTCCTTCCCTTGCCTTCTGTTAGTTTCAGTCTTTGTAGCCTTCCTCCAGTGATCAAATATGCTCTTACGAAGTGGTCTCTGAGTGTCAAAGTCAAATTTTGTAATTTCAGTGAGTCTTCAAGTAAAATTTGGTCACTAGGCATTCGGTCTAGGGTTTGTTTTCACTCTTTTCAAAGTTACCCAAATTTCAGTCTATGTTACTATTCAGTTGAGTCTATCATAATTCATAGGGTTTTTATTATCATGTCAGTGTCTAATGGGTCATTTTACACCTAGTTCATACTTCAGTTGCACCTAGGCAAGGTTCATTTCCCTCTCCTAGGGTTTTGAAGGCAATTTCTCTTGGATGGTCAAATCATTGGCAAAACTTTTTTCCTGATGTTCATACACCTTCCCCTATCCTTAAAGTACCTTATAAAATGCTTCCCATCACTGAGATCCCCCAAATTCCTCATTTTTTCACAAACCCTAGTTTCTTGCTACAACTTGGCAATTTTCTAGGTTGGGCCCGTGTTTTTCCCTTTTGGACCCCTTCCCCTCACTTGATCTCTGAGATTCCACTTTCCCCTGCTTCCTAACATCCCTCCCTACTTCCAAAAATTTCCCCAAGAATTTAGAAGCCCCTTAACACCTTCATTTTGCTTCATTTCGACAAAATCCCTTGTTCCACACATCGGGATAAGTTTCACTCAAAAGATGTTTCAGAGCAATAAAAGATGAGTTTTGAAACATTGAGAGAGGTTTTTGTCCAAAACATTCTAAGGAAGAAAAAATTCCTTCACTTTTTACACAGGTGTCATGGTTTTAGAGAAATTTCAAAAATACAATCGCCTCACGAAAATTGAATGCACCTCTGAAGTGATCTTGGGAAAATCAAGTTTTCTCCTAGCTTGGTTGGCCAAATGACTTTCTTGATAAGTAAAAAGATATCTGTACACAAATATATTTCCAATGAGCTATCATTATCTCAATTTGGAGTTGAGGAAGGCATTCAAAAGTTGGCTGCAACAGCACTCTGCCTTGAGGCAGGCTCATTTGGCACATTTTTACCAGTCTTGGGAGATTTGATTTTTGACAGAGCAAATGAACTCAAAATTGAAAAATTACAGTTGTGTTGGAAACTAGACTCAAATCCCTTTCCAAATAGCTATCCTTCACCCAATTTCAACACCGGGAAGGCCTCCAAAAGTCGCCTGAAAGTTGCACTACGCATCAGGGTTTTTTGAAAAAATTTCATCTTCAGCTCAGGAAACGAACCCAGTTTGACGAGTTTTGACTTGTGATGGGATTTTTCACCCTCCTTGATGTAATTAATGGAAATTTATGTTTACTTGACACTTATTTACCTATTATAGATGATTCATTCATAAAATAGCAAAAAATTAATGAATGAATCAATTTCCTAGCATATAGAGGTTAGTTGTTTGACTACCTAGATTTCAGTTCCTTGTTTAGAATTGGTTGAAAATGCTCCTAGAAGGAGAAGCTCGACCCCTAGAGGCTAGGGAATGGGTTGGCATGGTCTATATTATGTATTTTCTAAATCATTTTCATGGTTGGACTCTTGGGAAAGCTTTGAGGCTCTATTGTACATTTTATCTCTGCAATTTTGGCAAAGGAAAGACCAGGGTTTTGCAGCACTGTTAGGGATTCTTGTGGTTATTTGTGTTGATGGTGTGCTTCTTTCAGTACTTGTAAGTTTGTTTATGTGTATCATTTCCCTTCTCTCATCTTCTGCAATTAAACAAATGAAGTGTTAAGGTAGAATTCATAACTTGTATGCTCTGCCTTTAAGTTTGTTTAATCTTCTATGTTTTCTACTGTTTAAGGAGAATTCTTGATTTCCTTGCTCTCCATAGCTCCTCACCGGTCTGATCTATCCACCTCATTTCCTTTAAAATCATCAAGACGATCACCTACCTTGCCCCAAGTAGACCTCTGCAAAAACTGTGTCTCATCCCCGCACCCAAAATTGCCTTTCCCTTTGATTCACCAAAATTCCAAAAAACCAATTTCAAACTCCTTATACTTCATACCTAGCCTAAAATTAGCTATCGATTCAGTCATCTCGAGCTCCCTTGATTATATTTTCCAAGATTGACCTAGAGAGAGCCCTCTCCTGTCCTCGTAGGGCTAGCTACAAGGCTGAGCGTGGTTTGATGTTTCCTTGAGTTTCACCTTCTTCAGCCTGATGCAAATTCAAGCGCTAACACCTTCTAAATCATCTCCATTATTGACTATAGGAGGAAATGGGGGACACTGTCTTTGAGGAAGAGATAGTCGTGCCTTGAATCTTAGCTTCTGAATTAGCCTGAAGTGGTAGGCATAAACCACACTCAATGCTCCTTCACATGATATGTACTTGAGGATATGATAAGCTACCTCATCCCAAGGGTAGGGTAAAATTTCTCTTCTCACTCCATTATTGTCTCCTACAAGCTTCTCTTTTGAAAGGAAGAAGTTTTTTCTAACTACGACAAGTACATGTTTTTCTTCTTTGCTCCACCTAATTCCTAGAGGCAAGGTGGTCACTCTGCTTATGGTTTCAAGACTGAGAGACATGGCCAACCCTTTGATAAGAGCTGTAACACTATCTTCTTCTTGAGAGTGTAGTGCCATGGAAAATTCATGGGAAAGATCATCATCATACCCCTTTATAAACTCAAAGAAACGAAACCACTAGCGTCTTCTGAAGATGCCAACTATAGGAGGGTGTTGGTGAATTCCCCTGGTGTCTGAGGGTTCCCTTCTGTTAAATCCTTACCCCATTTCTTCTCTATTATCCCTCCTTGATGCTATGTAGGTGTGGAATTCAAAATTTTTCAAATAGTCCCAGTGGTGAAACAATGGTAAAGTGCTTGGTAGTAGTGAGGAAGAAGGGTGCTCAAATTGATATCAACCAAACTATTTTATCTTCTCTTAACCACAACAAACTTCAAAAATACCTCTTACTGATCAATTGACTGTTACAGGCTCTTAATTTCAATAAAAATTCTCATGCAATTCGATGTAGAAATGAGGAAGGAGGGTGTCACTTACTTCTTTTCAGAGAAATTTTGGGTATGTATGAAGGTTTTGAGACAATATTGAGCCACTATGACTCCTTCTCCTCCCAAATCCTCTTGTTGCTCCTCTCGTCCCTCCTATAGCACTTGCAAGCCTGCCTGTAGCTTTCTCTTGTAGCACTTGTAGAGAGGGTTCAAAGCTCCTCAGTGGCACCCTAGGTTGTCTATTGCACTAGCTCGTCCTTCCTCTACCTAGTTTTGGAATGAGTGATGGTGAAAATGAAGTCGATCCAACACCTAATATCCTCTTTTAGCTAAAATATTGGAGCGCTCTAGTGACTTGGCATTAACATGAGTTTCCTCTTTTGGATCATTGTACCCACTAAATGTAATCATTTTTCTCTCCTCGTGATTACCACCCCACTCTTCGAGGACACCACTTCGATTTGATTTGACATTTCCACATTGCATGGGTGACTTAAATCACACTTGATTTTACTAGTCAAGGGTGGCCAAGTTCACTTTCCAACTCCAGCCTATTAAAACACCTTTTCACACGCAAAACACATTTTAGTCATTTTCTGCATAAGGAGGAGGATAGGGTTTCCATACTTGAGGGAAAGGAGGGACATGAGGGAGATGATGACAAGCCATGAGGATAGGGTTAGATTCAAGAAGGAGTAGCGTAGAAACTGTAAAAATATAGAATAATGGCTTCTGTGTTTTTTTTTAAAGGTGGATAGAGTGGAAAATTTGAGGAAATTCTTGGGGAAATGAAGTGGATGGGTGATGGATGGATGATGGAAAAATCATATGAGGGCCCTTTTTATCATTTCTCAGAGTGATAATGGCCTTTTGAGCTATACTCCTCCTTGGATCTCCCTCCTGTAGCTCCACAAGCTCCTTCTGTAACATTACAGGACCTCATGTAGCAATACATGTTGTACCTGTAGCATCATAGAGGGGAGGTGAAATTCGAATTTATTGATGATGGGATGGTGGAGAGAGATAGTAATATGAATGGAGAGGATGGATATGAGGTGATGGATGGAGGGATGGGTGCTGACTTGCATGTTTTGGATTGTAGCCCTAAAATCTGCCACTGTGTATAATCCTGCAAAACAAGAGAAATGTCATCAGACATGATATAAGCTTCTTCCTTGTTCTTCTTTTTCTCTCTTTTTCTTTTTTCTTTTTCTTGAGATACACAGGTTGCCTTAGAAGAGGTTTTCAACCTACATGCTTGCCGTAGGTGCCTCAAGGAGGTTTTCACCCAGGGATCTTTATTTTTTTTCTATTTTTTTTTCTTTTTGCTCTTGGGCTGCCTTAGAGAGGTTTTCAACCCTGGAGTTGGTCTCAGATGCCTCATAGAGGTTTTCATCTAGGATTTTTTATTTTTTTTCAAATTGCTAGGAATGTTGTGGACTAGAAGCTATGAAACTCCAAATCACATATAATTCTTTAATGAATAAACTGATAAATTCTTCCTTGGACAAAGGTCTTCTATATAGCTTCAACCTATAACCATTTATAAGTGAGGGAATGCCTTCCTCATCAATGGTTATGATATGGAAATATCCATTTTCATGAAACTTTTCTAATAGGTATGGACCCAACCATATTGTCATTAGCTTCCATTTAAAATATTTGAACCAAGAATCATATAACAGAACACAATCCCCTTATTGAAAAGTGTTTTCCTTGATATGTTTGTCATGCTAGACCTTCCTTAGAAGTTGTATGAATTTAGTGTGTAGGAGATCTTGCATTCTGAACACATGTAAGCCATTCACAGTACTGCACAAAAGGAGAGATTGCTCCAGTTGAATGGTTTAGATGAGTTCAGAATGCATGCCCTCCTACATACAAAGGTAATTCAACTTCTTAGGAAGATCTGGCATGATAAGAACATAAAGGAAAAGAAATTTCAAGAAGGTGATTGGGCTTTTTTATACGATTATAGGTATAAGGACTTCAAGGGAAAGTTAAGGACAAGATGGCTAGGACCTTATGTTGTAGAAAGATGCCATGATAATGGTTTCGTACAGATCAGAACCATAGATGAACAGGCCATTCCTTTACTTGTTAATGGACACTGATTGAAAATTTACAAGAGACCATTTTCAAAACAAGAGTTCATTGACGATATCAATAAAACATTGATGGTAGTGGAGCAAGTTTCAGCTCCTACCTCATCAAATCACTGTGAGGAAAAAAGAAAAAAGAATAAGGACTCAGGTGAAAACCTCCATGAGGCACTTGAGTCCCACTATCGGGTTGAAAACCTCTTGGGGTGGCCCAATGGTGTCAATAAAAAAAAATGAGAATAAAAAGATCCTTGGGTGAAAATCTCTCTTGAGGCACCCAGGGCAGATAGCTAGGATGAGAACCTCTCATAGGTAGCCTAGTTGTTTTCAAAAAAAGAAGAGAGAAAACTCATGAAAATTTCTATTTTGCAGGTCAAGAGCAAAGGAGGATCACAAAGAGATCTAATTCACTCACATTTTTATTTTTCCACTCATTTTCATTCATCACTCTACCATTTCTTTCATTTTTTCCACTCCTTTGCTTCATTTTACAAGGGGATTGTGTTTTCTACATGATCCCCAATAAACCTACAAGATCAACTGAAAACCTACAGGATGATCCTGTAGGTTTTCAGTGGATCTTGTAGGTTTATAGGGGATCATGTAGAAAACGTGACTCAGAAATCCTACAGGAAGCGACCTTAGGGAATTTTTTTTACCTATTATGTAAATAAAATAGTACCCCTTTATCATCATTCCATTACCATACATGTGTCCACCTTCATCACCCCTGCATTCACCCTTAAAAAAAATATCAGTTTCAAAAAAAAAATCACAATCTTCGACAAAGAAGGAAACAAAGAGCAATAGGGAGCATCACCTAAGTATTCCTCATTCTCCACACTCCTAGTCTCCCTCTCCATCCATGTCACCATCCTCAAAATCCTAGTAGAATGATGATTAAGAGTTCTAAGGGAGAAGAAGCTACAGGACATCCTGTAGTAGCCTATCCCACAGAATACAAATCATAAGAACAAAAAGCTTCCAACATGATGATCCAAGGGAAGAAGGGACTCCAAAGAAATAACAGAACCATCGTCTTCAACACCGGGTACCTGCACAACAAAATAATCATTAGAGAACAACAAAAACAACAACAAAAAGGAAGAAGAATAGCATGTAGCCAATACACACAACAAGCACCTCTGGTCTTCAACAACTACAACAAGGTATTAGCACCACAGGTAAGTATCTTGCTCACTCTCTCATGTGCATAATGTAGTCAAAAGATGTAAATGTTGCGAGTAAGTTGGTTTATAAGAGAAAGGTGGCAAGTTAACTTGGTCACCTTCAATCAATCAACAAAGACAAAACAAATTGTCCTCTCACACGTGGTTAAGGTTAGGGAAGCATGAAGTGGGAGTTGATTACGAGGAGTGGGGAATGATGAGGTGGTAGTGGGGACCAATGATCCAAAAATGGAAACCGTACCTCGGCTACTAGCACACAACCTCACCCCAAAAGACCATAAGAGGAAATAATTGTCCTCCTCATGCATTCATGCATTCATTTCCTTGAGGCTCGCTCTCACAAGTCGCTCTCATACCTAGGAAACCTACAAAAAGGAAAAATCCATCGTTTTTCTACATAGGAATTCCTACAGGATTGCACACAGGATTCCTACATGATACACAAAGACAATCTACAAGATAGGCTGAGAGGAGTTTTAGAGGGAAAAGATGGGGGTTGGCCATAGCAAACACTATGAAGAGGTAGGCTTTGTAATTACATCCCTCCTTCCAAGTAAATTGAACAAAAAAATCCTCTAGTTTGAGTGAATTTGGCAGGTGTGTAAGAGAATTGTCCACACAGTCATCTCCATTTTTTACTTCTACATTTTAAAATTGTATCAACCATCTCATCTCCTCAAATCTCACCAACCAAGATGACAGGTGGGTTTAATAGAAGGGATCCCATTAACACTGTGGGAATCCAACAACACCCTCAGGTTCTAGAAATCTTCACAAGGCATAATTGGATGGGATTTTTCAAAAAATTAAGGGGGTATGATGATGAGGTGGCCCGAGATTTTTCTCTCTCCCTCATTCAACTTATCAAAGTCCATGCCAATGTTGTGGTAAGATGCCTATCCATAGAGATCACCCTTGAACTCATCAGCAAAGTTACTATACTTCCCCTAGGAATACCATGAGGGAAGGAAGACAAAGGAGATAGCTAGATTACCAGGAGGAAATTATTTTTAGAAGGTGAGGAACCCATTGAGGACAAGAATGGAGTAAGGAGATAAATTCTGCCATATCCCTGAAATGAGGTGAGCTACCAACTTATAAAATACATATCATGTGAGGGTAGGTATAGTGTGGTCTATGGCTATCATTATAGGCTTCTTTAAGAGTTGAGATTTGGAGTAGAAGCACCCCGTCACCATAGGCTCAACATACCAAAATTCTTGCTGCAAACACTGATAGACACAAGCATCAAGGTGCAAGAGGGAAATTCCCAACAGTTAGCTCACCATGGGTTAATTAGAATCCTCATAAAATATGCCCTCCAAAACCTTGTAATTGCTATACAATGGTCAGTTTTCAGAGACATGCAGGCAGAGGAGGACATGAAAGCCCTCACTTATGATGTTAGTCCTATTATTAGTAGAAAGGATGAGGAAGAGAATGAAGCAGAGGAAGAAGAAGTAAAGCAGGAAGAAGAAGAAGTAAAGCAGGAAGAAGAAGAAGTGGAAGGAGATGAAGATGAGATGGATGAAGAAGAAGATGAAACATAAGAAAATGAGGAATATGAATAAGAATAGGAGAAAGAGAAGGAGGATGATGAAGAAACATAGGAGGATGTTAAGGAGGAAACTGATAAAGAAGATGAGGATCTACAAGAGGAAGAAGAAAGGAAAGACATAGGTGAAGAAAGAAATGGGAAAGAGGGGGCAGAAGACAAGGAGGAGTCACCTAGGGTGTCTCTAGAACCCACTGAGAGAGAGGCAACAACTTCCCTCATTGCTCTTAGCACCCTCATCAAGAAAAAAGGCAAAAGACAGAGGCAGACCCCCTTATATTTCAGGACAAGGAAAAGCACAAGAATAAGGCAGGGGAAACCCCAAACACCAACCAAAATTCCCATTGTGATTGAGAACTCACCTAAACAACAGGATAAAATGCCTTCTCCTAAGTCTCCTATCACTTATGTGAGAAGGCCTATGACTAGATCCACCTCCTCCAAGGGAAAAGCAATCCTACAGGATACACAGCAGGATCTACATGAAGCAGAAGTAGTCTTACATGATACTCTGTTGAACCTATAAGAGACACAAAAATTGGAAAAGGAGGTAGGACAACAACAAGAAACTAAATAATAGGACCCAGAGTCAAAAGAACCTAGCGCACAACCTAACCTTGACTCCTACTATAGGTTTATTGAAGGAGGTAGGGTCATTCCTAAAAAAAATTCTATTCCTCTATTCTTCAAGCTTGAGAAGGAATGAGCCATAACTCATCTATGGATGCAGATCGAAAAATCCAAGGGGGTGGAAAACGTTGGGAAAATGGAGGAGAAGCTCAAGGAGATGGGCAAAGAGCTCAGTAGCTTGAGAGACAGAGAGTCCATAATGAAAAATCAACTAGAAATAGAAAATGCATGGTTGAGAGGACAACTACAAGAAAGAGAGAATCAACTGGCATGTATGGCCAGTCTCTCTTTGGAAGTAATCCAGTGTAGGATGCTAGCTAAATCCTATGCTTTATACCTCAAGGAACATTGGTTTCAGTTCCAAATAAAGACCTTAGCATAGAGAGGCACCATGCCATTTCAAGACTACAGGCAGTTCATTGATCTTTGTGATCAAAGCACACTAGAATATAGGGCCAAGATGTCTGAGTTTTATTTGGACAACATGGCCTTAACAGACATTAATGTATGGGACCCTAATGCCAAGCTAGGAGATTTACAGTTGATGGCTTTGGCATTATGGATGAACCATGAGGAATCAAGGGTTGCAGAGATGAAGAAGATATTAGCAAGGGAACAAATTGAACCTCTTATGATCAGCGCTGAACAATCAGGTCCCATGTCCCTCATCAATACCCATAATTTGATTGCAAATGATCCTCATCTTGCACCCTAGTATCTTGCTTCCCAAGGGCATCAATTTATCATTTTGAGGACATGTTCAGGCTGTTAGGAGATGATAGCATACATGCTTTCTTAAGGAGATGGAACACATTTCCATACAACTTAAAGATAAGAGAGTGCTACTCTCCTCAAAGATTGAGAGAAGCACTGAACAAGACACCCATGTACAAGAAATATTTTTAAAGGCTTAAAGTCAATTGGATTGGATTGAAACTCAGTCCACCACTAATCTTAAGAATGATAGAAGGAAGGGAGGATGAAGAATAAAAGAGGAAGTGGGAGGAGGTAGAAAAGAAAGAAGACTTCTATGAACAAGAAGAAGAAACCACAACATAGGCATGGGATGTCAGGGAGGCCACTATAGCTATAAAGGATATGGATATTGATTGAGTTGCTCAAAGGATGAGCAACACTTTCAGTAGAGGGTGATGATGAGCCTCATCATTGGGTAATTATATGGGCCTTAATTCACCTCCTAGCTTAGTCAAACTGAGTTTTCTTACAACTTATTACATGTTTTTTTAATTAAATTTTGTTTATGAGATGAGTTAAAGTTGGATATTATGCCCAGTGGACTAATATGCATTGAATGCGGGATTGAAGGAGAAAATCAAGAAATTTTCGCAAAGACTAAGGTTAAAACTTGAATGGGACAAGGGATAGGGATTGTAGGAGGTAAATCCTCCTCATTTACTTCTCCCCAATTCAAATATTCCTCCATTTATGACACCAACTTGGAATGCAAGAAGCTAAGTCATGAGGATTAGAAGGAAGTCGAGCAAGTGAGAAACAAAGAGCTAGTTTATCTCAAGTTTGGGAGCCGAGCCTACCTAATTTTAAGGAATTCATTGGGGACTTCATTTGTATAAGTAGAGAGGCTAGAGCCTCATTATGATTTGAATTTTTGTTGTAAAACTCTAAGCTATTTTCGAGCTCCAAACTTGTGAAAGTTTTATTGTTGTAATTTTCTCTTTTGGTAATAAGAATGAGTTTTGTTTTGAGCCAACACTGAGTTAACTCATAGGGTTGAAGCTCTTGGGTTAGGGATCAACCCTAGCAACCCAAGCTCCTCTTTCTTGTATCTGTATGTTTATATTAGTCTCATGGCTTCATTGTTAATTTGCAATTAGATGTATTTTCATTGTAGGTAGTGTAGGTTGGATTAGTTGTTTATTAGTTTTCTTCCATTTGTGCCTTACTTCAGTATTAGGTTAGAAAGGATAAAAGGAGAACCACAAGGCTATCAATAGGTGTCTTGGCCTCATTTCCTCCCTTTGGCATCATGATTTGAGGAAGGGAACCTTATGCAGTCCCAATAACACAAATTTCTATTTCTTGCATGAGCTTTAGCGTTTACTGTATTTAAGTTAGCATTTGATTAGTTTTACAAAGAAAGATTTCATTTCCATCTCTTATATCTTCATTCTTGCAGTTGATCTCATCCATGCTTTCATTCCTTTCAACATCTTTCTTCATTCATAACGTAGGTAGATAGTTCATTAATTTTGCTTTTCTAGCTTATGAAAATGCTTCTTGTTCACATAGATTTTTGGAAATTATACATGTTTTATGTAGAGTAGGTGCTTCAGGAGTAGACAAAGACTTCATATCCAGAAACCACCTTCCACTTCATTCACCATAGTCATTCCTTTTTTCCATCATTGCCTTCACTAGTTTTGATCATTTTACATAGAAATTCTTCCAAGCACATTGAGTGAATCCAACCATCTTCTATCCTTACTGTTGACTTTTGAGTGATCCTAGACCTTTCATAATTTCATTCCACCCATCTACCACCTTCCTTAAACCTTCTTTAACCTCCAACACCTTCCATTTTTCTCTCGTCTATTTCCTGTAGGTTTACAGGGAATCCTATAGGTTTCTAGTACATCCTTTAGGTTTTCCTGAAATGGCCTGTTTTGAGGCCGAATTGAGGGAAAACCTCTAGGAAGTCACCAAAGGTCTCCCAAGGGTCTCCCACACCTTCTTACCATATCCTAACCCTTCCATCCATCCTCCAACATCCTTAATTCACTTACCACATCACCAAAAGAAATTAGTTTGCATACTCAACTATGCATGAAAAGGCAAAAAGACAAAAACAGATATATTTTAGTCCCTTTACTTGCACATTAGTGATGTATAAAGATTTTCACTTCCATTCTTAGTTATTAGCATTTGGTTCATGTTAATTTATCATTATTTCAAAGCATAGTTTCTTGGTATATAATTAGGAAATGGTGTGACTTATCATTGAATTTCGGTCTTTTTCATCATTGTAGTATAGTAGCTCCCCCTTAGAGTAGATTTCCCCTTCTTCCATCGAGAAATCAAGCTTCTTATAACTCCAAAGAAGTCTATCTTGAAAACCCCAATGGTGTCTTTCTAGCTAAACCATGACAAAAGGCAAAACCATCACTTTTACTTGTGTATATAGCACTGTCACCTCCAAGTTTGTACAGACCCCGAGTGGATAAAATAAAGATGGTATACCAGGAGTTGCGGAACTCTTGCTACAATACTGGTTCTCATCACCTATAGTAGTCATTCATTCTTCCTTCAGATTCTTATAACTATATGGGAGTGATGAGAAGTGATGAAGAGGGATTGGATGATGATGCTAGGGCTCAAGGGGAGTAGTGTAGGTTTGTGAAAATGGAGAGGATGCTCTGTTTGTTCTTTTTTTCAAGAATGAAATGGGATGAATGAATGATGAATAGATAGTGAATATGAAGTAGATGGAGGGCTTGGATTTCTGTGGTGACTTGGCCTTTGTAAAAATTTATTCTTTTAACTGTTGTCCTCATTCCTTGAAATCATCACCCTTCATAATTTGACTTTTCAACATTGCATGAGTGAAGGAGTGAGTTGCAATTAACTAGTTGAAGGCGGCTAAGAATATTGACCCATCCTTATCTTATAAAACCTCATCTCTCATGCATTGACAACAAATTTCCAACTATAATATGCTCAAGAGAAGAGGTCAAGAATATTGCATACATGTACCTACTTAATGTTTTTTGGAGAGACATGCATTCCGCTACTAAGTTGATGTTGATGTGCAGGTGTTGGATGGTGATGGTGATGATCTTGATGATGTTGCTAAGCTATAAAGGAGCTCCTTTGACCTATGGATCTCCATGCTGAAGCTAATTTCAAATCTCTGGCTACTTCATCATCATATCCTCTCAATTTTGCAAAAAAACCCTTCTAGTTTGTTGAAAGTGATTGTAGCATAAGGGAATTGTATACACAGAATTTTTAAATTTGGTATCAGACATGTACAAAGCTCCATCCATACGAGTAAAATGATAGGGG
>Ga0115851_101285_pt1 | contig 13105 bp, 15 predicted proteins | sample InSIn2gowninarea_FD_83865 | JGI IMG/M metagenome (GOLD analysis project Ga0115851, IMG submission 83865)
TTTATTGATTGATGTGACAGGGGAGGGCTTTGCGGGTAGTGCCTTTTTGCGCATGCGCGTGGTTATATGACCGCGGCCCCATAGGTTAAGCTTTAGTGCTGAGGGGCTTGGTCGAAAAGGGGTTTACATGTTTTAGGAGGGAAAACGGAGAAAAACGGGGGTAGCGGGAGTTATAAGGGTATAAAGCAGATGAAGGGGGGAGGATAAAATGAACTGCTGCGAGCTCCCTTTTTGAAAAAAACACACGTTCACAGTGTCTTTGACCTGGAAAATACCAAATTATGTAGCAGAGCTAACACTGGCTCCTTCTAGGGATGAGATCCTCCCTGTGAGGTCTTAAGAACCTGCAGATCAATGCCTTTCCAATTGAAAACAAATTAGCCAAAATTCCTAGTGTTCCATTGGGCATGGAGTCTGATTGAACCTATAGTAAAACTGATAAAAATAAAATATTTACAACTTTTAAGGCCAAAGACCTTAAACAACATAATTTTTCAGAAAATGCCCATTAACTGGGCCGTAAAAAACTGTTTCTTCCCCCATACTTTTCAGTATGAAAATGTTGTTCCCTTGAACCTGAGAAATGATGAAAGGCCCTGTCCAGAAAGCATCATATTTCCCATAATTGACTTTCTTCTCTTTTAGTGCATCCCACTTCAAAACCAAGTCTCCAACCTGAAAATTATCTGTCTTTGCCTTCTTGTCAAAGGCATCCTTGGTTTTTTTCTAATGTGCTGCAACCTTTTCAACCAGCTGTTCTCTAATCTGATGTACTTTTTCTAAATCAGTGATCCTTTTCGCCATGTCTTCTTCCTCATTTTGGTCTTCTTGAAGGAATTTTGCCACAAGGAGAGTTAATTGAATTGGGAAGACGACCTCAGTGCCATATACTAGCCTGAATGGACAATTGCCTGTAGATTTTTTTATGGTTACTCTCTCAGCCCACAGTGCATATTTGAGCTTAGCATCCCAATTCTTTTTATTGTCCTCTAACAACTTCTTAATTATCCCTATCAGATTTTTATTAGAGGATTCCACTGGACGATTTCCTTGAGGATAATATGAGGTGGAATGAACAAGTTTAATACCCATAGAATCACACATTTCCACCAATTCTTTTGCCCTGAAGGCTGCTGCATTATCTATGACTAATTTATGTGGACAACCAAATCTACTGAATATATTCTCTATCAAAAACTTCATGACCACATTGTGATCAGCCTTCCTGGTAGGGACTGCTTCAATCTACTTAGTAAAATAATCAGTGGCTACTAGTGTCCATCTGTGCTGGCCATTGGAATGTGGATTGATCTCTCCAATGAAATCCAAACCCCACTATTGAAAAGGTCCTTTTGCATGTATTGGTTTTAAGGGTAGGGACTTCAACTGCTATTTTCCTTCAAATCTTTGGCACCTGTCACAAGATTTAACAAATGAAAATACATCAGAAAATAAGGAGGGCTAGTAATATCCAGCTCTACGAATTTTATGAGCTGTAATCTTCCAATAATGGTTCTCTCGACACATGCTGGAATGAAACTGCTGCATGACTTCCATTGACTATTCTTTGTCCAAACACCTCAAAAGCACTCCAGATGGATCCCTTCAATAGAGCAGGTTTTCATTAATGCAATATTTAGCTGCCCTAAGCTTTATAGTTCTAGCTTGAATTGTGCTTGAACCTGGAGGAATTTCTAGCTTCAGTAAGAAATTAATTATTGCAGAATACCAATCACAAGAAGCTAGATTCTCGGCCACTGATTGCTTTGTCTCTGGTTCAGCTGCTTCCTCTTCTTCAACTGTCTGACCACTTTCAACAATTGTGCACAGGAAATCAATATCCAATGATCTGCAATTTTCTTTAGCCAAAAACTTGGCAAGACCCTGACCTTTGATAAGTTTGGTGGGCTTCAGTTCTATATTAAATTCTATCATCTTTGCAATCCATTTAGCCCTTCTTCCATCAACATCAGGTTGTGTTAAGGCATCTTTTATTGGAGCAGAGGGCACATATGCAATTATCTTGGAATGAAGAATGTAAACTCTGAAAGCTTTCAGGGATTTGATAAGAGCATATTCTTGTTTTTCAATAATGTCATACCTCAGTTCAGCATCCCTCAAGTTCTTGTTGAAAAATGCTACTAGATGTTCTAAACCTTCTTCATCTGCTTATAATAAAACTGCTGCAATGGTGTCTTCAGAGGCAAATGAAAATATATGGAACTCCTTGTTGTAATCTGGGCTTACCAATGTGGGAGCTTCCATAATAGCTCTTTTAATAAACTCAAATGATTTTCTTTCTATATCATTCCATTTGATTTCTACCCCTTTCTTCAACATGGAGGTAATATGCTTCACATATTCAACAAAATTCGACATAAACCTCCTTACAAAGTTAATCTTGCCCAAAAAGGATTGGATATCTTTCTTCGATCTTGGGACAGACAAAGTCTGTATTGCTTTTACTCTTTCTGGGTCAATTTTAAAACCTGCAGTAGAAACAACATGTCCTAATAGCTTGCCTTCTTCGAAAGCAAATTGTGATTTTTTAGGATTGACTAAAATCCCAAACCTTCTGCACTTCAAAAACACCTTTTTGAAATGCTGCAAATGATTTTGATGACTGCTGGAGTACATTGTTATATCATCAAGGTAGATAAGGACAAATTTATCATTCTCTCCCACAAATTCTATATCCATAGCTCTCTGAAATGTTTCTCCAGCATTTATCAATCCAAAAGGCATCTTGGCATGCATAAAAGTGCCCCAAGGAGTGGTGAATGCAGTCTTCTCTTGTTCATCTGGATGCACAACAATCTGAGAATTGTCCAAGAAAGACATTACTTTGGCTTTTGAGACCTTTTGTAGCAAATGCTCCATCTTTGGTAGAGGATAGTTGTCTTTCTTAGAGCATTTGTTTAAGTTTCAGAAATCAACACACAGTCTGATTTCTCCACTTTTCTTCATCACCACTACTAGGTTGGCTACCCATTTGGAATATCTAAGAGGAACTATAATCTTGACAGCCAGCAACTTTTTTTATTTCTTTTTCAATCAGAGGAAGAAGCATAGGATTTATTGGTCTCAGCTTCTGTTTGAAAGGTATGGTGTCTTTCTCTAAAGGGATTTTATGTTGAATAATCTTTTTATCATAAGTTTTCAGGTCACTATACTCCCAGGCAAACACATCAGCAAATTGCTTCATTAATTTGCAGTATTCAGAACTTTGGTCAGCAAATAGATGAGTGGACAAATTTATGTATCTAGGCTGACCTAGACTCCCTATATCATGCTTACGGATTGCAGATTGGTCTTCTTTTTGGGAAGCTTTGTAAGGTACATCATTCTGGTCAAACAGTCTCTCTAGAGGAATTAAACCCTTAGGAATATGATTGTTGGGAAGCTGGACAATGCTATCTTTTCCAATTTTGTTTCTAAGCTGGGAATTGGGGCTTTCTAACAAGGTCTCATTATCTTGGTCAATTTGCATTTCAGAAAACTCATCAACGACTTGAAGAAACCTATTTATCTCATCATCATCATCAAAACCTTTCCAATGCTGGACACTATAAGGCAAGGATGGTCTGTATTTCATTTGGACTTCATACACCAGTATGGGAGGCATAGGAGGGATAAATAGGCTAGCAAACATATCAAGGGAATCACCAAGCTGATTTTTGGCTCTAGGAATATATGAAACACAGAAATTTTCAAAGGAATCTTTGAGTCTCCATACCTCATCTCTGTATGCTTTTACCCTTGGGTGCTTTGCCTGAAATGTTTTATTTACTTGCTGAATGATCAAATCAGCATCTCCAAATACCTTCAGATTCTTGATTCCTCTATCTTTTTCTATGTTAAGGCCCAATAGCAAAGCCTCATACTCTGCTATATTGTTTGTGACTTGAAAAACCAGCTTGAAAGACAGCTGTGAGCTTTTTTGGTCTGGAGATATCAGCACCACCCTTGCTCCTGTAGTCTCCTTGGAACATGCTCCATCAAAGAACATCTCCCAAACCTGACTTCCTTGCTCTTCCTCTGCCTGATTTGTTGGTTTTCTGAGCTGCATTACTGCCTTCTGAGATTCTTCTATTTGGAGGATACATGCTCCAAAATCAGTGTCCACTACATATATGGGATGATTAGTAGGATTCCTCTCATCACTGATGATGTATGCCAGCTGTGCTTCTCTATACAATCTCCTGCTTTCTCCTCCAAAAACTGGGATAGTGGCATAAGATAGATCATTCTATAATGTCCCACCTAGTCTCTTAATCCATCGTCTGGACAACAGCATGCCAAACTTAGGAAGGACATCTGCTACCACACTATCCATCATCGTACTCTTCATGGGCAACTGAGTTAGGGTAATGGCTAGATCTTTGATCAATCTCAGACATTTCACCTTTCTTGAATCAAAAGAGAACAAATCATGATAGGGTCTGGTGATATCAAGGCCTAACTCTTCCATGATAGCCTTAGGCATCAAATTGTGGTTGGCCCCTATGTCTAGCAGGAAATTGTGGAGGATTTTGTCATGAATGGTCAAGGAGACATAAAAATATGGAGAATTATTATCAGTAGGTTCAATTATGGGGCTAAGCACAATGGCAGGCTTGTCATCTTGCAAATTGATAGAGTCAGTGGAGGTTTGTGTGATTTCCAGCTCAAGGGCCTCAAGGATAGGCTTTCTAAATACTTCACTCTTTACCAACTCTACCAAATGCACAAATATTTTTAACTTCTAGACTTCTGACTCCAAGCTGAAAGAGGAAGGTAACTTGTCAGAACCTCTTACCTCTTGAATTGGTGCTTTTAGGATGACTGGGTCAACTGCTGGTCTTCTCTGTCTATTATTCTGTGACTCTTTTTGGATAGCAGCTCTTTGGGCAGGATTCTCCTTGACATTTTTTGCATTTGACCTCAGATTATATCTTCGCTGCTCCTCAGTTTGTAGAATAGCTTCTCTGTCCCATTCTTGACTGTCTTTCTCCTGCAACAATGATTGTTCATAAGCAGCCAAAGTAAAAAATGTAGCGTTGCCTTTATCTTCCATGTAGTGAATTTCATCCTCATCTTCGAATTGTTCCTCCTCTATGACTACATTTTGGAAAGGAGCCTTAACCTTTTGTTCTTCTTTTTATTCTTCACCCCTCTGAATAATTTGTAACCATTCAATTGCTCTTCTAAATGGAATGGGATTTCTTGGAGCAAATGTGTTCTGCTGCCTTGTTTTTCCTGAATTTTGCTCAACCTTTAGCTTAGAAATTTCAACAGTTAATGACTCTATCATCTTAGTCATTTTATCTAATTTATGCTCTAAAGATGATATAGAGGTGGTGGAAGCCTGGCCTCTCTTCCTTCTTCTCTCAGCTTGACCTTTGAGCTTTTCTGCAGCCATGATATTAGACTCTACTTCTAGGGCTACATCCTGCATGTCTGCTAGAGTAGCACATCTCCTTTTTCTAAATAATAGGTAGAAATAAGAGTCAAAAGCATTGACATAAGTGAGTTTGGCAAAGGTGGGGGTAGGCTTTACCTTAGCTGGTATCTTACTATACATATGGCTGAATCTTTTATTAAAATCAGGCAATGATTCCCCATTTTCCCTCTTTAGGTTACCAAACTCAGTATGGTAATATAGCAAATCTTTTTTATCTCCCCAGTGCTTCAGAAATGCTTCATCTAAGGCTTCAATACCAGCAATAGATCTAGGGGCTAGTTCTCTGAACCACTTTCTAGCCTCTCCATCAAGGCTCTAGACAAAAACCCTCATCCACACATCATTTTCACTCATATCTAAGTTATCAGCATAACTATAAAAAACTTCAAGGTGTTCTTCTGTTGTTACTCCCTCTGTGCCAGTGAACTTGGGCATATACTTTTGATATTCTCCCATAGGCATGGGATTTAAAGGAACAGGTAATACCAAGGGTCCATATCTAGCATCAACAATTCTTTCTATCATCGTGGGTGCTTGCTGGCCTGCCATGACTAGGGTATGTTGAAGAACACTAGCAGATTGAATGATAGGAAGTAATGTCATGGATGGTAGAGAGAAAGGGATGTTATGGATTGTATGGGAAGTTTTCTTCAGATTGATATTCAAAGGGGAACTAACTGCACAAGGGGTTGTATTAATCTTTGAATGAATTTTCTTATTAACAATGTTGGGCTCTAAATCTTCAAACTGTATATCTTCAGCTGTAACTTTATCTTTCAGAGATGCATGAGTTTTCTTAGGCTTACCTGATCCTGATTCCCCTTTCTATGATGGTTTCTTTGATTTGACAGTCCTCTCAGGGTTAGGCACTGGTTCAGCTGGTGATTTTTGAGGATTTCTTCAAGTATGTCTCACAAACTGAGCCAAAACTTCAATGTGGAGTTGCCAAAGGTTGGTTTTCCTCCAGTGGAGTCGCCAGATAGATGATTACAACCAGATTATGTGTCCAGACCTTGTCTATCATCAAAATCTGGAACCGTGTCGTTCTCCCAGGGAAGCTAAACTTCAATCTCCTCTCCCTGGCAACGACGCCAATTTATGTTATCACCCCAAGAAACTCTCCTAGGTTGTATATCAGAGATGCTCGGGAACATTACAAACTCAACTAAAATGTTGGAAAATGGTGGATGAATAGAAGGAATGATGCATATTCAAGCCAAATAACCACTTCTACTAGGCTTAACCCCAGACATGGGTGAACACCCCTAGACTACAATTCTTTAGACCACCAATTACTCATAGTTTAAGGAATAGGTGAACATGGAGAATACTGACCACACCAGCAGTTGCACAAGAACATGTGATGGCTGGTTGCAACCAGTAGAAAGGTCTGTAAATCTATTTCCTAATATACAGACAGGATGACAGCTCTCTGGGATTAAGACAACAGAAACCTGCATACACATTCAATAATACTTGCTAGATTCTAACACAGAGGTGGGATGATAGCCCCTCTAATGCTAAACATCAATAGCACATGAAAAATGCATAACAGGCACAGCCTGGAACAAAGAAGAAGTGAAAAGTGAGCAATTAACAGCAAAAGAAGCTTGTATTAGTTGAAAATGAAGACCAGACGTTGCAGGTATCACAGTAGTTACAGTCTCCAGGAGTTGAAATTTACATCAAAACAATATCCATCAGCCCTCATTACATCTTGTTTCTGGGGGTATATATGGAGGTTGATTACAAAAATATTTGCTATCCTATGCGTGGAGGGGTCATAATGGACCACCAACCACATTAACTACTTGATATGGGTCTATGATACAATCTGACCGTTTTAATGAACAAAATGACCCTTTCTGGTACTCTATTGTCCTTCTTGAGTAGTTGGAGTGCTAGATTGAAGGATTTCCTTAACTGATAAATGTGTTTATCTGCTCAAGGTTGTCCTTCTCATCCTTCGGATGTACAATGCGTTGAATGCAGTAGTTGAAGCTTAACTTCATAGATTTGGTAGATGATTGCCTTCATCCCTCAGGTGAATGATACAGGTAAGAGGCATGAAAACAACACGGAGGATGCATGGGCGAGATAGGAATAAACAACAGTCGTCGGATCCTACAGATGGATGGCAGAGAAGGAATTGGAGGGAGCTATTGGGGAAAACGAGCGGAGACAAATATGGGTCGTCGGATCGCGGTCGGGCCAATCCGACAACTATTGGGAGTGGGAGCTGTGTGGGATTTAATCGGCAGGGACAGCGGTAACTAGTTTCCCCGCACCGCTTACGGAGAAGGGTAGTAATCATATGCAGAGGAGCGATCCAATACAATTGTGATGTGTGGTGGATGTGATGGGAACGAAACACTTTCCCCGCAGGTTATTTCATGTGCAAGTTCTAGTGGTGAGAGATGCGACTGTCGTTCGATCGCGGCAGGGATGATTAGAGGGCGGGGATTAATCACACATGTTTATTGATTGATGTGATAGGGGAGGGCTTCGTGGGTAGCACCTTTTTGCACATGCGTGCGGTTATATGACCACGGTCCCATAGGTTAAGCTTTAGCACTGGGGGGCTTGGCTGAAAAGGGGTTTACAGGGTTTTGGAGGCAAAACAGAGAAAAACAGGGGTAGTGGGAGTTATAAGGGTATAAAGCAGATGAAAGGGGAAGGATAAAATGAGCTGCTGCGAGCCTCCTTTTTGCAAAAAACACACGGTCACAGTGTCTTTGACCTGGAAAATACCAAATTATGTAGCAGAGCTAACAACTGCTTCACCAATCGTGGCTCCTCCATAATCGTCTAAGACTTCTCCTGTCGCTACATGCTGAGAGGTAATGTACTCTCCCTCTCAACCACCAAGTCTCCATCAGTTGCCTTGCTTGTCAAGGCTTTGCATGCATCTTGAACTTTAAGAGTATACAGGTTCTTGACTTGTGAACCAATCTGCTTCACCTGTCTCATGGTGATGTGTTGAAGGAAAACCTTTCCCTTAATGAAAACTACATCATAGCCCTTATCTTCCAGCATGGCGATCGACACCAAATTTTTCCTCAGTCCTGGTACATACTTGACATCGGTCAAGGTAATGCGAGCTACATGCTCCGTCTGAAAAACAACTGTGCCTACACTTGAGACACTATATTTTTCATAATTACCCATTGTGATCCACATTTAGAGATCCTTCTCCTCCAAGGTACTGAAAAAACTCTATTCTCCAGTCATGTGGAAAGAAGCTCCACTGTCAAGAAACCAACCACTTCCCACCATGGATGAAACCATGCATGCGAAAAGTGTGAAATCCAACTTGAACTGTGAGGCCAGTGCCTCACCTTCTAATCCTTCCACGGATCCCTTCTTGGATTTCCTTAGTGGACAATTTGTAGAAAAATGGCCCACTTCATGACAACGAAAGCATCGCACTTTCAATTTGTCAACCTTCTTCCCACCATAGGAAGAACTCGATTTGGGATGAGAATCCTTCTCCTTCCCTTTCTTTGTCTTACTCGCTAAGGCACAATTTTCTTCATCCTCCTTGGATGAAGAAGATCCATCTTTGGTGCTTCTTCTAATCTCCTCCTGCATCAGATCTAACCAAAGTCATTCCCAATTTGGCAGTTTTTCTCTTCCATTAACCAAGTCTTGGTAGCTATGCCAGCTCTTAGGATCACCGAGGAGTGCAAGACTCACCATGTCATCATCAACAGTCGTGACCCCTACACTTCCAAGCTCATCCATGCAGGTGGTTAGCTTGGTCAGATACATAGAGATCATATCACCCTTTTCACACTTGATTTTACAAAGCTTGTCTTTCAGCGCCAGCTTCCTGTAATCATTGCTATTCTAATATAGATATTTCAATGTTTTCCACATTGAAAACGGAGTCTCCTTCCCATGGAGGCTCGAGACATTGTGATCTCAAACTCGCTCCAGGAGGATTCTCTTTGCTCTAGCCACACATTTCTTCCATTTCGCCAGTTGAGTAGGATCAGTCGGCTTGGGGACTTCTTGATCAATGAAGTCCTTTCTAGACTGTTATCTTCTAATACTGCCTCCATGTGATCCTTCTAGGCTATATAATTTGAGTTGCCATCAAGGGCATACTCGAGTCTTAAATCGCTGAACGCCATTAGTGAAATTGAGATGTGATAAGAACTTGATTTGTATATTCAAGAACCACAAACTTTGAACTTCTCCCTTCTTGTATATTGTTCTTCTCCTTTGATCACCTTTGCTCTGATAACATGTAGAACTTCCCACTGTACGTCTTTAGATTATGCAATATACTAAAACACAATACAAGATCTACTTCTACAACACTTTATAGAAGCTTAATCGAATTGAGCAAGATCAAGAGAACACATATAACTAAGAATGAGAAATCAATCACACATAACACAAAAGAAATATCACGGGGAAAGCCTCAGCCTAAAACCCCAAATCTTGTTCAAGTTACAAAAGGAATCAACTCTCAAGCTATCCTGCTCTCTCTGCAATCAAACAATACAACTCACAGACTGAATAGACACTGTATATGTCCTCCTCAAGCCCTCCAAGCCTCATATTTCCTTGCGCAATTTTCCTTGGGGTCCAATGATGTCACATGTGTGAATTGGCCTCATCACACTCACTAAACCTGAAGAAGTAACTACGCAATCCTCAAGGAAAGAATTCCTTCTGCATGTAAGGAATATTCACAATGGAATATTCTAGCAACTAATAGTACACTGCCCCTCCATCTGATCTCAATTAGGTCTCTGTCTAAACTTAAATGCATGAGTTATTTATGAGAGAATACTCAGTTATCTAAAGTGTACTAGTTACATGCATGCAACCATTAACTAACTGAATTTACATTAATTCGACAAACTCTTTGGATTAATCTAACTAGACTTGACTCAATTACCTAAGTCAATTAATTACAACTCAATATTACAACTCATCCTTATCTCTTTAACTGATAGATAAATTCCTTAATTAACAGAGAAACTATTGCATGTCCCCACATAGACTTCAAGTTTGATTTTCCTTAACTAATTAACTCAAGATGAATTAATTAATTAATTTACAAACTACTGCTAAGATCAAATTCGAATTTTACTTCACTATTTTAGTTCAGGGACTAACTAAAATAGGAATCTATCTCGAACTACTATTTTTATCAATGCTATTTATAGCACTTCCATTTTTCATTCCTTGCTGCTATGTCCAACACTGGTACCCAAACTGCTATTTGTAGTAGTGCTATTTTTAGCATTTCTTGTTGCCATTTTCAACAGAAAAACTCTTTGATACTATTTGGAGATATCCTACTAGTAATGGAAACATTATATTCTAGGGAAGGAGGCAATCATACACATTAATAACATGCCTTTACAATTTATGCGAACATAAGGGTAGTTGCAGTATGATCCCCATTAGAAATGGTCCACATACCTACAACATTTCCATTTTAACATAAAGTATAAGAGGGGTAGCACCAATCATGTCACAGACTACCCCAGTCAACCCCCATTTGTGGAACAAGACCTTTGGCTGGCCACATTTATACAACAATGACTCAAAATTCATTGCCACATATTAAATGCTGATGGTAGGCAAGCATGTTCCAGGATTCTACCTCCACGATGCACTATTTTGCTATCTGGGACACTTTTGTGTTCCTTTAAGTGAGTGTGCCAAGATGATCTAGGAGTCACATTACATTAGAGTGGCAGGACACTTTTATGTAAAGAATGTCATAGTGGAAATCCTACATAAGTATTTTTGTTGGTCAAAACTTTGACAAGATGTGGGAAAATTTATTAGGTCTTACATCATCTATGTCATTGCCAAACCATCCTTTAAGAAGAAACACATGTACGCCCCTCTTCCTACTCCTAATTGGCCTTGGGAATCCATATTGATGGATTATATGTCTCGACTTCCTTCGAATAAGCATGGTAATGATTGTGTGTTTATGGGAATTGATATGTTTTTCTAAGATGACCATTATAACTGTCTGTAATAAAAGTATCATAATAGAATCCACTACTAAAATCTTCTTCAAATGAGTGTGGGTACATGTTTGGATCCTATAGATAATCGTATTAGTAGGGATAACAAGTTCCTAAGCGTATTTTGGTCAAGCCTTTGGTCATTGTTTGACACCAAGCTCATCAACTGCCTTCCACCCTAGACTAATGGCCAAACAGAGGTCACCAATTAGATGGTCATGCACATTTGTTCATGTATAACTCCAAGCATCCAAGAACATGGGGTGGGAGTCTCCCCCATTTTCAACATAACTATAACAGATCTCTCCATAGCTCAATTGGCCACAGCTCCTTTCAAGTGGGCTAGAGATTCCAGTCCTTGGGTCTCAATGATGTCATACTACCCCTCGCAACTACACAAGAAGTATATACACATGTTTAATATAGCATTGACAAAACTACTAAGTTTATTGAATGAATTCAGCACATTCGCCAACATTTCCATGATATCTTGTAAAAAGCCAATACTGAGTACAAACACTGTCGTGATCAGCATTGGGTTCCACGTAAGTTTCAAGAGGGAGACTAGGTTTGGTTGCAATTGTAGAGACCCATCAAAAGCTTTAGCCACTTCGCTATGAACCTTACACCATCACCAAGGCTATGGGTGACAGTGTTTTTGAGTTAAGTATCCCCCACTTACTTGGCCTGCACCCAATGTTCAATGTGGGCCACCTTCAACTATACTTTCCACCATTGTTACACACATGAGATTCATAGAGTAGATGAAATCAACAAAGATCAACCTATATTGAATTGAACATGCCACATCAATGAGATCGTGGACACACATATTAAGAGAACTCGCTAACAGAGGATCCAACTATACTGAGTTATCAAAAAATACGAGCTCTGAACCAAGGCAAGTGGCTTATTAGGAGCCAAATTTAGTAGAAGTTTCCCCAACTAATGGGGGCACTCAATGTAATAGGACCATTTCTTCCTAAGGGGGGAAGAATGATTCCAGTGGATATCGATGAACACCCACTTATTCCATTGACTCATAGAGATTTTTTCTATTTTGGTAGTTTTACTATAGTGTTTTAGGTCTCAATATTTGGAGTCATTTTGAGGCCCTAAATGGAATTTGTTAGGTAAACAGACACTCGTTAATCATAGACTCTCGAGTGTAATCAATAAATGTCCTTCTTGGTTAGATACATTTCCAATGGGCTACCGAGCACACCAAACAAAGATTGTATGCCATAGTAATGACCTTGAGAGGTTGACATTCCAACTTACCCCATTGAGGCCCATAAGTCTTTTGGCACTGCATCTCCTAGGGTTAGGTTTTTGGATGTTTAGACTTTATTATTGCTTCTTTATGATAAAAATGCCTCTGGACCACATTGCAAGACAATTCGACAATGAGATAAGTTACCACCATTCAAGCTAGTTTGTTTTCATTATGCCTTTATACAATTTCTGCATTTTCTATTTATTAATAGAAGCCAAGTTTCACTGTATCTCTGTGTTATGATTATAAATATGTATATCATTTCTTTCCCTTCATAAATTCATACATATATATATATATATATATATATATATAGAGAGAGAGAGAGAGAGAGAGAGAGAGAGAGAGAGAGAGAGAGTGATCTCTTGTATGAAATTTTTATGT
>Ga0115851_101290_pt1 | contig 13084 bp, 8 predicted proteins | sample InSIn2gowninarea_FD_83865 | JGI IMG/M metagenome (GOLD analysis project Ga0115851, IMG submission 83865)
GGGAGGGACCAAGACATGATGAAGTTTACCAATATTTTTCATACCCTTCAAACAAATTTTGGTTGTTATAAAAATATGTGGTGTTTACATGTCTTTGAACTGAGTTATAATGAGGCTCAAGGGATTTTTTTATTATTGAACAATAAGAGAAAACCCCAAAAAACCAAAACCCTAACTCGACGAGATGTAACACCAAGAGTTTATGGACCCCATTGGGGTTAGTTGGGCAACCAATGTCCTGTGGTTGTAACATGGTCAAATTATCTCCATTTGACATGTATGATACCTCATTAGAAAGATCCAGAAGAGCATTATAGCTAAAATGATGATCCTTATGAGAAAATTTTCCAAAAAACATTGTTTAGCGCCTCAAAATGGCTCCGGAAGTTTAAGACCCAAAAAATGGCTAAAAATAGTAAATTGTGCTACAATTAAGGAAACTAAAAAAATGAAAGAGGTAGTGTTGGGGGTCTAATTGGAATAGGGAAATGGCCACCAACATCAACCTAGATAATCTTTTGTAATGAATACCATAGAATAGAGCTGATTCAACAGGAATAACAACTTTGGATGACAATTAATAAGAAAGCAAGGGATTGCACTTCATACTAGGGTGGCTAAATAAAACATATAAGTTCCCAAACAAAATTATTTAAGCCGTCATCATTTGGAGATTTTGGTTGCTAACGTTTTTCCTGTAATGTTAAGTCATTGCAAGCATAGTAGTCATCTAAGCCTCAACCAATGCAAATGTAAAGATGACGCCAATAGTAATATTGCTAATCCTCCTTCCAACTCCAATAACTTCCTCTACCCCACTTTGTGTCAATGGTACACCAACATAGCATCTAAACAAATTTTTCTCGTTCCATTGTGAATCTCCATGACGAATCCAAATCAAGGCTACTTCAACTGCAAACCTAAATAATCCATGAAAGGAGTGGAATTGATGATATATCCACCATACAGACTACTGATGAGCCTCGATATTGCAAAAAGAATGATGCAACTCCCAGGGCTGCCAACTTTACTTATCAATCCAGGATTTGTAAAAACTTAAGAGCTATGGACACTATATGTGTAGCATACAACATGTCCTTCCTTTTTTTTCATGATGTAATGGAGTGCATGTACTAAAATCAAATCCTAAACTAATTGGAGAAAATGAAATGCTCAAAATGGAAACCTTAACCTATTGCAGGAAATAAAGTACAAGGGAAGAAAGTTATTCTAATTGCATAAAGATCATGAAATAAATGCAAAATAAACATAAGTTAACCCTATTTATCACATGTGATGATTTAGACTAATTAAGAATGAAATCTGATCTAGAGAGTACTAATTGTTGTGTGCAAGTGAAAATATAAGAAAACTCTTTTTTATCTTTTTTCTTTATAAATTCAAATGCTAATCTTTCCTTGTTCTTTGGCATGAGAGACAGGTGTGGAGGAAGAGGGGTACAATGGTTTTGATGTCTTGGAGGTAAAGTAGAGGCCTAATCCCATCTTCAATGATCTTTCATCTCAAATCGGGCTCAAAAAATGGCACTACATGATTTCCTACAAGATGTACTAGTTCTCCTATAGGATCCCCTATTTTACTACAGGGTGTTATAGATTTACTATACGAAATTATAATTCATCGAGTGACCAAGAAAATCGAATCCAAATTGGACAGGACAAATTCTGTTATTGAATAGGATGTCTTCGGTTTCCATTCCAACTGGAATCACCCAAAAAGACCTGTGTTAGGCTATGCTAAAAATTAACAAAATATTACGAGTCTAAAGATTAGAAATTTGAGAACTAGTGAGCTTGTAAATCCATCAAATGCCACACCTAATAAATTGCAAATTCAATCGGGTAAATTTTGCTATGATATATATATATATATATATATATATATATATATATATATATATATATATTATATAATGCGAGTATAAATAAATTTTTTTAATATCATTAGCATGCTCAAAAAGATAGCAGAAATTTACTACTAATTGCCACAAAGGAGTTCCAAAAATCTAGATTTGTGAATAAGAAGATTAATCCAAGTAGCTTAATGATTACAATGACCTTAGAAATATTTTCCAAGGATGAAATGATGCATGTGATTCTGTGAAAGAACTTACATCAACCATTTAACCCAATCCGACAACAAGAAATCATTAATACTAAATGATAAAATAAAAAGGAAATAAAAACAAGAGATGCATTTGAATAAGATGTAAAAAGAAGGAAAGAAAATTATATAAAATGGATTTGAGGCTCCTGGGATGGACAATCCCCAGGAAAAATGGAAACATATGGATGAGAATAATATTTAGAAGCTGAACATGAAACCAATCTTCATTATTTTCATCATTACAATTACATCCCTACAAGAAAATACAATGGAGCTGCAGAAATATGAGTTCTCTCCACAAGAACACTAATCAAAATCTATCCTTAGAGGAAAATTCGACTTGGTACTTGTACAAAATGATTAGTAGTCATTACCCATGAGTGGAGTAATCTTTCCCCACCAAAATCCCTTGATTAGTGGATCTGGTTCCCAATACTAGGAATGTGCATTAAATGGTAGGTAACACATTCCTAGATTTTCTCAATCATTATAGTTCCACAATCTATGCCATAATTCCATAATATCTTGTTGATTTATTATTTAATAGTGATCCTCCTATAGTAGGGAGCAAGTATTTAAATTATATCATCCAAATCTTGATAATCTACCCAATATTCTCATAATATTCCACAAAAATTAATAATATTAGGCATAAATATGAAATTATTCATAAACCCTCCTAATGAACATATTAAAGTTAAAAATACATTATCTAATGCAAAAAGAGAGGTTTAATGTGCTTAAGGGTGGTCACAGTCCTTAATTTATGTTTAATTTAGAGGCACGAGCCTTAACTTATGTCTAATTTAGAGGCCCATCATATCCCCCTGCTGAAAGTGTTGCTCATCCTCTAAGTAAATTAGTGACCTCATTGTGCCTCATTTATGGCCTTGGTGGCCTCTCTCTCGTGCATTAAGAATCCTGGATGTAAGTTCTACAAGGAAATGCCCAGAAGCATATTTGTGCAGATAAAAATCCTTGTTTCATGAGACCATCAGTTTTCCTTCTTCCCCTTGTTCAAAATGGTTCTTGAATATTTTTCAGTTTGGCAAGGTCTTCCACATCCTTATCAACCTTCTGCTACCCTGTTCCACCATTTGGAAACCTCTGAAACCTTCGAAATGTCTTTAGATGAGAACTAGGACATCATGTAGTAATTCCTGTAAAAACTACAAGAAATACTGTTAAAATTATAGGAGACCCTTTTTTACCATAAATGATAGTTTGAGCCTAGGATAGGCCCTCAACTTGATTCCCATTCCTTTCTCTTATTTCTATAACATCTTTTACGCCTTTGAAAAAATCTAGAAAGAGATTAGAGACCTCTTGGAAAGTCTCTTTTCATCAATCTAGTTTGAGTTCTATTTTGATGGTAAATGCCTTATTTCCTTTTGTTGCCTTCTTCTTCTCTCTTGTGGCCTAGATGATTGCCTAATGGCCTTGGAGTTCTCTATTTTGATTAGGAACTACCATTTTGGGTTTTAGCACAATTTTTTCCTTTCTTCATTGTTTTTGAAAGATTCTGCCTTCCTATAGTAGTCATACCTTGTTCCTTCAGAGTCCTCTAACTATATGGGAATGAAGAGAAATTATGAAGGTTTGTGAAAATGGAGAGAATGCTCTATTTTCTTTTTCAAGAAATTTTCAGGGTGACATAGGGCTTGTTATTGAAATTATGAAATGGGATGGATGAATAATGGAGATATAGTGAATATGAAGTGGATGAAGGGCTTGGAGTGCTTTGGTGACTTGGCCTTTGCAAAAAATTATTCTTTTAATTGCTATCCCCATTCCTTGAAATAAATCACCCTTCAAAATTTGAATTTTCAACATTGCATGAGTGAAGGAGTGAGCTACAATTAACTAGTTGAAGGAAGTTGAGACTGTTGACCCATCCTTAGCTTATAAAAGCTCATCTCTCATGCATTGACAACAAATTTCTAACTATAATATGATCAAGAGAAGATGTCAAGAATATTTCAAACCTGTACCTACCTGATGGTTGTTGGAGAGACATGCATGTCGCTGCCTAGTTGATGTTGTTATGCTTCTCATGACTTAGGTACATTTTCTTGACTGCCTTTTTCTTTTTTGTTGATCTTATTTTTTTGATGGCTTGCCTTCTTGTCGATCTACAAGTGATGGATTCCTATGTTGCTGCTAATATTTGGATGATTTTCTTCATCCTTGGAGTCCTTGTTCGGAAGATGGCTACAAACTATGTGGTTTCCTTCGTGGGATAGGCTGCTATAGGATCTCTTACAGGATACCTATGGGATGTCCTATCATTGCCTCTCCCATAAAATTTCATACTTTTTCTCAACTCTGAAGCATAAGGGAGGTTGAAATGAGTGGAGAAGGGTGATAGGGAATGGTAAGTGAGTCTCTAGGTGTTATTCCTCTTTTCCTCTTCTCTCCCTCTTCTATTTGTTTTCTATTTTTTTTCCTTTTTGTAATATGTATTTTTTTTAATTGAATTCCTTGATGGATGCATGGGTGACATGGTGATGAAAGGAATGGTCATGATGTGGTGGAGTAAATGGTTTTTCATCCATTCATAGGCTTGTTTCATCCCCTCTCTCTCTAACTATCTTTCTTGGGATTTTCAAGGTCACTGTAATTCCTACAAGAGACTCCTGTAGGTTTACAAGGAATCCTGTAGAATTATAGGGAATCCTATAGAAAACAAAGAGTTTGTGTAAGATGAGCTGGAGAGGTTTATAAGTGGAAGAATAGGTGAATAGTGGAAGATATGAGATGCGTGGATTAAACCATGGCTGTTGTAGCTCCTTATGTCCCTCTCATGTTGTGCTTATCATCCTCTTACTATCCTACAAAAAAAGACGTCCATTTTTTTTTGTATCCTTTATTTTTTTTTTTTTTTAAAACGACTAGTTTGTGTCCAAGGAGGTTTTCATCCTAGTTTCTTTCCTTGGGTGCCTGAAAAGAGGTTTTCACCCAAAGGTCTTTTTTTTCTTTTCATGTAAGGTAGAGTGGAATTTGAAGAGGGATTTGCATTAGATGGAGTGGACGAATGATGGAAGTGGTGCTGGGGGCCCTATATCAACCTTCCCTCAAGAATACTTGACATGTTGACCCACTTCTCCAATATTATTGCCTCTTATTGCTTATTCTCATCCTTCCTGTAGATTTTTAGAGCTTCCTGTATTAAGTCAGGACAACCTCTTATGGAAGATGTGTTTTTTCCATATATCTCAAATGATAGAATGGATTTACTTGAAACTTTCTGGGAATGTTTCAATCATCATTATGCACCTCCCCATTAACAAAATTTGGTCAATGGATAGATGGATCTTGAGAAAAACTAAAAATGGATGAAGGTGATGGAGGTCAATTTCTTGGAAACCGTGCACTTGAATCTACTGGAATTGCTTGGGCATGTTATCATCATCCATATTAATCTCCCCATGAAACAAATTTTTAAATGGATGCATGGTTTTCAGGTTATGGAAAAAATAACTTTCTTTTGTATGTAGTTTTTCAGGAGCTTTTCAACTAGGATCTTTCCTTTTTTCTCTTTTATTTTCTTTTTTCCCAACCCATTAACCATCTTATGGAGGCTTTCAATAAATAAAGCAATCTGAGACACCTCCAAGGAAGTTTTCATGTGATAATTTTTTTCTCTTATTTTTAATTTTTTTCTATGATACCCTACTTGAAAAACAAAATCCCTTTCAAGTCTTCCAATGGAGCCATTTTCACATCAAGATGACAGACAAAATGATGTGTAGGCTTGAAATGTATGCTTTGACATATACCTGGATTTCAGAGACCAAATGGTTTCTCTTTGAAAGGATCAAGCATAGTTGAAGAAGAGAATGATGCTCCATCTTTTCTATTTTCTGTAACCAAACCTCAATATAACTTTGATGTCCTTGTTTTGATCTCTTATCTAGATTGTTCTTCATGTATTCTTCTACCATGACCATCAAATATCCCTCTTTTTGCTGATTTTTCTCTTGAATACATAGACGATTTAATGGTAACCGTGAGGTAGCTTTCTCGAGTAGGATCTTTTTATTTTTTTTCTCTTTTCTTTTCTTTTTTCCCAACCCATTAACCATATTATGGAGGCTTTCAATCAATGAGCCAATCTGAGACACTTCAAAGGAGGTTTTCACCTAATAATATTTTTTTCACTTATTTTTCAATTTTTTTTCTACCATATCATACATGAAAAACAAAATCAATTTCAAGTATAATAATACTTCCAATGGAGCCATTTTCACATCAAGATGGCAGACAAATGATCTGTAGAATTGAAATGTATGCTTTGACATGTACCTCGATTTCAGATACCAAATAATTTTATTTTGAAAGGATCAAGCATAGTTAAAGAAGAGAGTGATGCTCCATCTTGTTGATTTTTTGTAGCAAAACCTCAATATAACTTTGATGTCCTTGCTTTAATTACTTATCTAGATCATTCTTCATGTAATCTTCTACCATGACCTTCAAATCTTCCTCTTTTTGTTGATTGTTCTCTTGAATACATGGATGAGTTGATGGTAACCATGACAGAACACAACTCAATCGCTCTGGTTGGTGTGGTGAATAGTGCTAATCTCTGCACATTGGTAGGGGGGAGACAAAGGCCACTGGTGCTGGTCTTGTAAATTGGGAAAAAAAAAGTTTCAGGGGAAATGTTGCAAAAGGGAAATGATCTACTCCTGCAGAGGGACATAATGGGAGTTTCTCCATGAAGGCAAAGCATGGGGGGTTCACTATAGAGGTCCTCTAGGATCAATGAGCAAGGAGTATAGGGATAGTGACAATATTTTTTTTAACAAATGCCCCCTAAAGCGTGAAGGCCAAGTTGGAATGAGGGATGAAATGTTTTATAAATAAGTGTGGGGAATTGGTTTGTTATCGGAAAAACTACAAGAAAGTACAAATACATATACATAAACTAAGATCTCTATCAAATGATGCATGAATTGTGGCATGGACGTAGCCATACAAAGAATGATCATGTAAATGTATCCAAGTATGGGCACAACCATCTACCAAAGAGGATCATAATGAAACCAAGGTATGGTTGCAGCCATCAAATAATGAGAAGGATCACATATGATAACTCATGGTCTGATCACAACCAACCATCTAAGAGAGACATGCATATCATCATAACCATGTCACACCACTTTGCAAGCTAGACTCTTGTCATCTGAGTCTAGGTTCTTGCACTCTCCAACACGACCTAATCAAAGTACATATCATAGCATGTGAATAGATGTGTTGACATCGAACATGCTAGAAAGTCGCTTAATTACCAGTCAATGATGTGAACTACTAACAAGCCCGAGAGAAACCACCAATAATGACAATGGCCCTCAAGGTACTATCAACACAATTCATGGAATGTGAATACAGGAATTAGAGTCAAACGCTGGTGAAATCACTTGATCGAAAGCTAATGATGTGAACTTGTTGTTGAGTGTGAAGAACTTGCCATTAGGTCACACAACCTGTAAGGCACTGGAAGGGAGACTCTTAGTCAACTTCTCAGATAATGAGTTGAAGTTAATAGAAAGTGACCATGTCGAAGGAGGGCCATGATGAATCCCACATAATCAACGTGAAATGGGAGGATGCAAAATGATTTTGGATGATACAGAGAATCAGAGGTAGATGTAACTGCAGAAGGACAACTCTTGAACATATAAGTGACACAGCTGGAAGTGTTGCACCTTTTGGATCCATAACATTGGTGGTCATGATGACATGGTAGAGATCAAATGGAAGGAAAAAACGAATGGCCCAAACCCAAGATTCTCAATGATGTAAAGGAGGATGTCCAAACCGGACAGGAAGTAAAGAATGTCATGTTCAAGAGTGAGCTACCGACATGACTAATAGATTTTCCAAATTCCCCCCTTCCATTTCTAGCGAGTACCCCAATTATCTTTTAATCACAAGCTTGAACGAGATAAGATATGCTTACACTGTAGGTTCATCCTTCGGACAAATCTGACCTAGTTAGTTTAACGAGCCCTAGGAAGGAGAAGCTCATGCTCATCATGGTGACGTATCCGCTGTCGTTTAATATTTTAACAAGACCAACAAAAGTGCAATTCGGTATCTTTTTTATGTTTAAAGAGTTTGAAAATGACACATAAAGGAAAACTCCACATGGTCCCTTTTCATACATTTGTGTCTCTCGAGCCTGAAAAGGTAGAAAAAAATACTTGAGAGAACCACTTGACGATTTCAGTGAAGGAGTACCTTTTTCGTGAATAGTGCCTCCAAGCCCAAAAAAGGGGTTGTTATAGATATTTTTGGGTCCTGCTACTCCAAGCGACAAATATCCATAATTCAAGGGATTCTTAGTCCCTAAAGATATTGTTTCAACCCCTAAAGGTGATAGGTTAAAGGATTACAGCTCCTCCAAATAAAGTCCTTTTGAAAAAACCACTCAAAACAGGACAATTTTGAGCCAGAGCACTTGCTCCATGGTCTGCCTGCGCTTAAGAGTAGGAAAAACACTAGGTACCTGCGTTTAAGAGTAGGTAGCCTTTGTTCCAGGTGCGCTGGGGCGAGAAGTGACAAATGGCAGTGTTGTTTTGCAAGGTGGAAAGTCATGGAATCTTCCATTTCTCTCTCCTGTGACACTTGCTACTCAGAATTTGACCTTAGATGAGTCATAGAAGCTCATTCACCAAGTGGAAGCATGGACTATCAGTTGGAGGACACTAAGCACAAATAAGGAAGCTGACTCATTACCTTGTCAAATGCCTATAAATGGATCCCCTTCCATGAGGTTCAGAGGTTGGAATTTTGGCTTATTGCAAGGAAGTGCTGATAGTTTCTAGAGGAGATTTTTGAGCTTATTGTTGGGTGATTTGCCTTTGTATGTGGTTCTAAGAGAACTCTTTCAAGTCAAGAAGTTGATGCTAGGTTGGAGCAGCTGCTTGTAACTCCCTTGACTTTTTGATCAATAAAGCTATTCTTGTTCCTTCCATTTACTTGTGCATTATGTGTTTATGCTTATACATGTGAATGGTCAATTTACACTAACCCTAGGTTGTTTACATAATAGATCTTTGTTCTTGCATAGTATCTGGTGTCCTTGATTTCACAGATATTCTCTATAGCTGGGCATAGAAGCGGACAGGAACCGAACGACTTCAAGAAGGAGAAAGATTCAAGTGAGGAAATCAAACGGAAGACACAGGTCGGCCTCCTCTCTCTCTCTCTCTCTGTCTATTCATGTAAAAGGAATCAAGTTAGACTCTATTGTGATTTGTTTCTAAGGCACTACCATTCCTTAGCAGGGATAGAGTAGATCCATATGGACACTAATCCCCATAACAAAAATGGCGACTCCACTGGGGAGAACTAGCTTATAGTTTGTTTGTTTATTTGTCATTGTTTTTCTTATAAACACATAAACGGAGTCTGAAGACTAACCAGCAGCTTTCGAACTGCACTTATTTTACGAGTGCATAGTAGATCAAAGCTACTTCAGTCGATCTCCGGGATGTTTATGAGTTGAACAATCGATCTACGAACTCACTATTTTGTTCTCTTAATGGTAGCTTAGAACCTTCATTTCAGATCTCCTTCATTTATCAAGCTTACTGGTCTTTTACTTGGCTTAAAACACTGAACTTAACTGAAATTTGTGACCCGGAGCCAGTCAAAAGTCTCGTCATAGGACCAGCACAGGTTCTGAACTGGCCACCTGCTCTTAGCGCAGTTCCCAAAAGGACTGCCTGCTCTTAAGCACAGGTAGCCTGTGTAACAGGTGCGCTGGGCCCTTGGAGCCTTTTGTCACTGTTTTGGCCCCTAGTTTCACTTCATTCAGTCTTATTCTCTGTTTTTCTCAGCCTTAGATCAGTGTCCCTCTGTTCAGAACTATCTTTTCCTTGCATAAATTCCAACCCCAAATGTGCAAAGGACTGTTAGTGTTTTTCATTGTATTTTTCTCATTTTCAGTCTCTCTTTACAAAAGTAGTTTAATCAAGCTGTCGATTTATGTTTTAAAAGTGTCGCTTTTAGCCATAGGCAGCCAAGCACCCTTAAAAGTGTTGATTACCAGCTCTACTTTTGCTTTTGTTTCGAATTGTTGCATTTTAAAAAGTGTCGCAAAGATTTTTCTCCTTTCACAAAGAAAAAATTGTTGAGTGTTTTTCTACCCTCTCTCTTCTTTGAAAAAGGAAATTGTAAATCGCTTTCGCTTTTGAAATAATTCAAATTTGCACATTTAGCTTTCTTTTGCATAAAACATTAAGAAAGTTTGAAAAGAAATACATGCATTGTGCATTAACATTTTAGACAGCTTGTGTGTAGCTTGGTTCAAGAAAAGTGCATTATAGAGTGTGTTCTATGCTCTTTGAGAAAATAATTTGATTCTCTTTCCCTTAGTAGCTAGGATTTTCATGACTTGAAAAGAAGATAAAATTTTCTTATCATCTTTAGATTGCATTTAGGAATTTACATCCATCATCACACGGTGAACCTTGAAAGGCAAACTTCATAAGAAAGATCAACCTTAAAATAAATTCAATGAACATAACAACGCTTTGGAACTTAACGCAACATCTAGAGGTCTAGGATAGAGATGTGTTCCGGCGTCTTTAAACCTGGTAATTGTCGAGGAGTGGTTGGGTGATTCCTCCACGTTGAATCGATAGTTACCAATACGGACTTGAGCTCCCACGTACCATCGCGTATATATTGGGAGACCACCTTAGGATTAATCCTTTTTCCATAGGAAGCCGTGTCTGCCGCCTTATCGATCGCAATGCACCGAACACAACATTCGGGAAGATTGACTACCGTACCGTAAAACGTATTCTGCGGTTTTGTGATTGATCTGGTACACCTCTATTCCTAGATCTCCAGAGAAATTCCTTTTGGCCTTTTTCAGACTCTATAACAGAAAAAGTCCATCTGAGCATTTGTCACTTCGAGCTCGTTAAAACATCGAAGGCGACTAGAGTCATCTTTTGTTTTTTCTCGACTCTTTAAAACTGAAAAAACAAGTTGCGTCCAAGTGTCATAAAATTTATTTAAAGCGAAAATTGCCACCTCTTTTCCTGCGTTGATCTTTAAGTTGAGAAAATGGAGTCCACCGACCAAGGGATGCCCCTTGGTGGAAATCCTAGTCCTTTCTCCTCATGGGGAGAAATCGGTGCACCTCATATGGCCACATTGTCGCTTCCAGGGTTGACAATAGGCCTGCCAGTCTGGCTCTTTTCAACTTCAGTTGTTATGCCCACCGCTGTTCCTGAGCAATCTAGTCATCAGCTAAACGATCCACATGTTGTCCCCAAGGCCTCCACTTCGTCCAGATCTTCTTCACATCCTTCCTCTTCGCTTGGTAAAGCTGGAAAAGAGAAAAACCAAGTACCTAAGGAGAAGAAGGAAAAGAAGAAGAGGGAGAAGAAGGAAAAGGAGCCTAAAAGGAGTGGGGGCAATAGGAAGTTACATAGCGAAAATCCACACACTGCACCGACCAGGCCTAAAACGCCATGTGTCATTTGCGAGGGGGACCATTTTCATAAATATTGCCCCTCTATCCCTCAGATCTTGAAGGATTGGTCCCCTCGGTTGCACAATCAGGTTGCATCGACCTCTGAGTCTCATGTTGATTGCACACCCTCGACTAGTGGGAGTGAAGCCCACGGACAGAAAGAAAAGATGAAATTTCCTTGTAAACTGTGCGAAGGCGATCACGCCATCCACCATTGTCCCTTCTTAGATGAGGCAAAAATAGGTTTGGAAGATTGTCCGGTTTCGCCTATACGTCTTCCGCTTGGATATGAAAAACTCTCGCCAAGTCCACTACTAGTCGAAAATCCGGCTGGCCGTCTTAAGTGGTCAGCCGAAGTGTCCATCGTCGACAATGAACTATCTGAATCCATACCTGACGAAAGTAAAAAGGTTGAAACGGCAGTTAACCCGGTCATGCCTTCAGAAGTTCCATCCTCATGGCGTACTCCCAGTTGAAGATTGTAGTAGTTGTGCAGTCAATAGCATAAAGCAACTTCAACTTGTTAGTCTCATGTTCCACCTGGGACCTCACCACTTTATTGATAGTCAACAAAACGACCCTCAATATCAAATCCTGTACACTACAAAACTCTATCTCCCCACTCTAGGATTTCATGTCCTCATGGCAGTGTTCGGCAAGCAGGGAAGATATGCTTGCCCCGATCAGACATGACCCATAAAACTTCACTGATTCACCTTTGTGAGACAGTCCAGTGACGAAGAAAATACTTGAATTTGTCAACTCCAACTCTTGGTCCCCAATGACAACAATCTCACGATTAATGTCCCAAAGGCTTATCAAGTATCGAAGCAACTTGCGCTGGGCCTGCATCCCTAGTGTAAGAAAAAATTTTAGGAGCATGCAAGCCCTCAAAGCCTCTAGGAAATTTGGATCATTCAATGCCTATGTTTCAACATTTTCGTGTTATCTTTCCTTCCAATCCACCATTTTCAACAATTTATCTCATGCAAAAGCCACTAATTTGAGTCAATTATCAATTTTTGGCACATAAAATTCAAGTTTTAACAGTTATTTTTTGAGGAAGAATGGCTTTTCCCTATCCATGGTGCTAGCACACCTAGATTAGAAACAATCCGACCAGTTGATGTTGATGGCTATGCAGATCACCCTCCGCCGGCGTGATCCCATGCCCAAAAATCACGTCGATGAAGGGAAATTTTTTTTCTCAAAAACCTCCGTAGAAATCCAAAAGATGGCCAAAAAAATAAATGAATGGCATGAAAATGGAGCTTAGGGATTTGGCTATTACCTAGAACTAACAACTCATCGATTGACCTCTCAGATCTCCTGCAATCTACTCCGGAACAACTAGGGCAAAAGTAGGTAAAAAATCTTCACTGCAAAGGTAAAATGGTAAATGGTAAAAATATATTTAGTTCTCCCCCTTTATTCACTTTTTCATGAAAATATCAGGTT
>Ga0115851_101291_pt1 | contig 13081 bp, 9 predicted proteins | sample InSIn2gowninarea_FD_83865 | JGI IMG/M metagenome (GOLD analysis project Ga0115851, IMG submission 83865)
TGATGGTGTTGGGAAGCTTGAATCTGAGGCTGATGTCAAGGATGCAAGTAAGAAAATACACAAATTCGAGTGAAAAACTTGTAGGTAGATTTTCCATACATATCAAGCTTTAGGTGGTCACAGAGAAAGCCGTAAGAAAGTAAAATATTGCTTCGCAAGGATTAATTTACATGAAGAGAACAAGACAAATAGAAGAGGAAATTATGGATGAGGAACTATTTTCTGGAGTTGATCATCATTTATCTGATGATTTCTGCAAGCCTCCCTACAAAGGTCAGGTGAGGGACTCTAGCAATGAAAGGAAAGAATAAATTACTGAAACCTCATCTGCTACTAAAAATCTACCCAGGGTACATGAGTGTGCTATTTGTCACAGGGTTTTTACATATGGTCAAGCTCTTGGAGGACAGAAGAGGTGTCATTTGGTAGTTTCTGAAACTTCTAGTACTATCACTAGCACTAAGCAGGAAGCAGAGCTAAGGCCTACTGTAAAAGAAGAGATGCTAGATTTGAATATGCCTGCACCTATAAAAGATGATAATGGTAATCAATTTAGAAATAACATTCACCTCTCTATTCTCAATAGTAGTATTGTTAATTCACATAGACCTATTGACATTTATCTCGTCAACAAAGTTAGCTCTTCTTACATTCAATCTTGGTGGATAGCATGAAACCAGAAATAGGGATTGTTTATGTACAAAGGCCACACTAATCATTTGACTCAAGAGGATGAAGCAGAGAGCGAGCTTGGCAACAAAAATGGAATTGATAATGTGCAAGATCTAATCTAGAACAGGGCTAGACCTTGGTTGGAAGTGTGAACTACAAGTCTTGTGAGATGGATGGGATCCTTATTTCTTTATTTTTTTAGCAGTTATCATGTACTAAACACAGGGTCACAGCTTTCTGTAATAGATAAAAAAAACATACTTTTCGTCTTTAGTTATTTCAGAATCAACTGTCCACTTTGGATTTTCTGAGTCTTTCCAGCAGAGAATATCTTCAGATTGATGGGTGCCCAAGAAATGGTAAAATAGTTGATGCTCAAGATTGATATTCATTTATGTTTCTTCATGGCACCATCGACATTGATTCTACATGGATCGAGGAACAGTAATGAGAATCCATGCCCCCACACACAGGAAGAGGACTACACTCACCACGAATAGTGCAGTTGATGGTTCAATGGGCCACCTCTATCACCTCTTTTGTTTGATCTTAGATGGAGTCTCTGCCTAGAATCAAAAAGAGATTCAAGAATACCTTGATTTTATTAAGTAGGTGGCAAGAAACACTTATAATCTGAAAAAGGTTGTAATGATTCACTTATAAATCATTATAATAATTACTTTAAACATGGCCCAAGTCTTAAGCTATTTCACTTCCCTAATTTGTAACTCATGATGACCGTATTGTGCCACTCAACTCTTTGGAACTCTTAGCAACATGTTTTATGTAAGAGCATGGAGAATAGCCCACAAACCAAACTCATTGTTTCTTTCTATTGCTAGGAGTAACTCAATCTTAGGGTTTTCTTGCTAGGGCATGAATACAACCTTATTTCTATCCTAGTATATTTGAATTTTTGAATCTCCCTTGTAACATGGAGAGCTCATAGCCCACAAACCAAACTCACCGTTTCTTTCTATTTCTAGGAATAACTCAATCTTAGGGTTTTCCTGCTAGGACATGAGTACAACCTTATTTCTGTCCTAGTATATTTGAATTTTGGAATTTCCCTTGTAACATGGAAAGTTCATAGCTAGATAATAAATAATGTTCAAAGCATTGTAAATGGGCATTTCCTCAACACAATCTCCAACATGTTTTTACACTTTATGATGATTTGTTTCTCTCAAATCTCCTCAAGCTACAAGACGATGAAACAAAAGTGCACAATGGCAACAAGTACAAAAAACATTTTATTTTCTTGCCATATTTGTACTTATTCTTTAGACATGTTATTCTTTTTCGATTTTCTCACAAATTTTCATGCAGGTTTTGTACTAAGCTTTTTTAGAGGCATAGATGATCAATTCTTATGCCAAAGAGATTCATCTGAATCATAAAGTTTTTTTTAGTAGAAAAAATAAATGAAAACATGACTTGTTGACAACTTGAAGGAGTTGATTCTCACGCATGTCATAACATTTTCCACTACAAAAAAAAAAAAACTTATGCGTCATGATTTGTTACCCACATTTCCTCTTCCAAGCATATTGATCATCCCCATGTTGAAGCCCATCATCCACTACCTAATCCATCATGACTTCACATATGCCTATTTTTCTGAGCAGCATACATCATTTTCTTTATCTTTTTCAATTCATCTTTGCCTTTCCAATTTTCCTTTTGAATAAAACAAACTGCCTGTCCATGATTCTATTGCTTCGATTCCCTTTCCATAAACTATGTTGCTACTGATATCTTTCTTGTAGTCCTACCAACTCTTTTTATAATAACTCGCGTTGACTGATGTGGGATTCCTTAAGGCCCACCTTTCAACCAGTCTTGCCCCATCAACCTCAGCACCTTATCTGGGATATATACTAGAGTCCATTTTGAGTACCTAGAGGCTTGCATGCCTTAATGGAAAGTTCTCACGTTGATGATCATGGGAATACATCAATGTCCCTTTATCCTCAGATCTTACAAGTGGCTCGCCCTCAGTACATCCATTTGCACTTCACAAGATGTACTCAGGTACCTTGGCACTCATTGACATCAATGATGATTTTCCTCACATTGGTTAACGATATCCATTAAAGGTTGATAATCCAATGATTTCTATTCATGCTCGACATTAACACATTCATTCGCATGATTAGGATTGTACCATCAAGTTTTTAGCGGGTGAAGGCTATGCACTTTCTCCTGACTCCCTTAGTAGTTCCAGCAGTTGTAGTTACAATTTATATATGAGAGTACTTTATTTAACTTTCATACTCCCTCTTTTCCCTAATTCATTAGCAACAATTCAGATCCTTCCACTTCACATTCTCAGATACAGTAGTTCCAGTAGTTGTAGTTATAGTAGTAACAACAGTTGTTATTACAGTAGTTGTAGTTACAACAGTTACTATTACAGTAGTTACAACAGTTTCTACTACAGCTATCCCAACAGTTGCAATTACAGTAGGTACAACAGTTCTAGCAGTTGCTACTACAACAGTCCCAACAGTTGCTATTACAGTGGTTACAACAGTTTCTATTACAGTAGTTACATCAGTTTCTATTATAGCAGTCCCAACAGTTGCTATTATAGTAGTTACATCATTTTCTATTACAACAGTCCCAACAGTTGCAGTTACAATAGTTACAGTGGTTCCAGCAGTTGCAGTTGCAGCTCCCACACCAGTCACATTTTCTTGATCTAGCAGTTGCAACAACTCCATTCCTATTGCATAGTTCATCTACTTTTTGGGTGAGTGGAGGTATGTTATTTTCTAAGCTTTAATCATGCAATTCCTGATATGCTGACTTGAATATTTTGGAAAATTTCCTCACCATACTCCATTTCCTTTTTCCTTCCACGACCTACATTATGTTGCATGAGGACATGCAACAACTTCAGTTGGGGGGAGGGGGAACTATATTCATAGTCACCACATATTTACTACTATCATCCATTTTCCCACTATCATCATTCCATTTTCATCCCATTCACCATTCACCAAAATTTCTTTTCCAATGATCCCCTCTTGCACTTTTCTTCGTATGCATTGATATAAATATTGGCATGATTCATAAAAGACAAAGAAATGACTTTCTTACACTCAATGATGTTTTCTCATGCACATTGATAGCATATGATTTCCAATGAAGTTTGTGGTTACATTATTATTCTAGCAAGAAAAATAAAAAAATAAATGTTGTTAACACAAGAACCAACATTCTTATACTCATGGTTGTTATAGAAGAACTAACCATAGGAAAGTGCTAGATGTTACTCACAATCTGTTACTCGCATCTTTCACATATCCTAGAAACATTCATTATTAAAAAGAGATTATCAATCAAAGCCAAAGTTTAGATGCCAAAAATTCCTCACATGATCAATCCATGGTTGCATGAGGACATGAAAAAAATTCAGTTGGGGGGGATGTTAGGACTCATAAATGTCACTTTTTCATCCACCTTTCCCTTCACTATTCCTTACATTCCATCAACCTATTAAACCCTTCATCATATCATTTTCATAAATTCATTTGGGTTTCATATTATTATTTTCCAATCTATTCATTTTAGTATTAAGAGTGAATTTATGATTAATATTAGAAAGTATACATGTTTTCATATATATCTCAAATATGGGTGAGCTTTGTAATATGTAGGAATATGAGAATGATTAATTCAAAGAGACTTCTCGAATATCTCCTCCACCATTTCAAGGAGATAGTTATTCAAGCCTATTCTTAAGGAGAAGACCATGGAATATTTGGTTGGCATATCTTATTTAAGATATGTGAAAGATGTGTGGAGGATTTGAAGGAACTATATTTTGTAATAATGGGAAAGTGGTTAAGAGTGTTTGATAGAATAGTGGGTATGTAATTAATTCATTCTTATCTTATCTTCAAATACTCTCATGTATAAAGGAGAGTTCTCCCTCTCCATGGGGGGCAGGACAACTGGAAATTGTAAGAAGGTTGATTAGTCTTAGATTCTTTCATTGTTATGCTTTCATGTTTGTCATTTGGTTATTGTAATATTGATTTCTGGATATGAGCTCACATATGTCATTTGTTGTTAACTCTTCACATGTTGTAATGTTTTTCCTTCATGCAAATCTCCATTCGTAGATTAAGTTGATTTCAACAATGTAGATTAAGACTAGATTAGTTCTACTTCAGCTTACATATATAGTGCACATGTTTCGTCAGCTTACGTACCCCAGATTGACAAGTAAATAGTTGGGAAAATGTACTACAATGCTATTATTATGACATATATTTCACCTAACACACTGCTGAAAAATACATTCATCCTTTTGAAAATTATCTCAACCTTTTTGAGGTTGAAGAAGATGATATTAGCATCAGGATTTTTGCTTTATCTTTGTAAGGAAAATCCAAGAAATGGTTTAAGAACTTACCAGCTACAAGCATTTTTTTTCGATTAGTTTGTGAAAGTATTCCCTGATAGATGGGTGATCAAAAGGAATCCTTTTCTGGTTTTAGAAGAATACAATTAGTTGGAAAGACAACCAGAAGGAACAGTGCAACACTTTTAAGACAGGTTCAAACAGGTATACCATTCAATCCTTGTTGATATCAAACCGCCACCTGGTTTAGCTCTCTTACACTACCTAGAAGCCTTTGATCTAAAAATGGTATTTCAATTGAGTGAAAGGAACACTACCACACTCGAAGAAATGAAGGACAATGAAATAGTTGTGGAAGCTAATATTTTTGTCAAAAGGTCAAAGTTTAAAGAGGAAGCAAGGGAGAACATAAAGAACGAACACCTGAAACCTTCAGAAGTGAAGCTAGACATTTTGGTGAGCACAATGGAAGAAATGTTGCAAAAGGTCATCATGAGAGATTGAACTTGTTTTTCAAAAACATCATGTCCCTCTTATTGCTGAAGAAGAAGAGGTTGTTGACCCTAACCATTATCCTACTCATTCCAGTTACCATAGATCAAGAAATGATTGTTTTATGTATTCATTTATGGATAGTCATGAAGATGAATCTATAGATCAACTCGTGGAGGATCAATCCACTGATCTAATGTGTATTCTTGATTTCATTCCTTATAATGATGAGTTATCCAAGTATGATTAGTATGATGATGATTATGTTGTTGAAATATAGGCCGATTCTATAAGGCAATCATCATCATGTTCCTCGGAGGAAGAAGCTTCATTACAGTAGCTCAGATGTAGCACTCAGCCTATGCATATCAATCATCACGGTAATGAATAGAATCCAGAAAGTTTCAAATCAAGTGAAAGGTATTTTCCTTTGTGCTTTACTTCATTTCAATTACTGAGAGAAAACTTCCCTAAGATTAGAAATTAGCAATATTTCAGTTTTGATGTTGAGCAAGGAGAATACCATGAAATTCTTGACTAAGACTCCTTACCTTTGTGTTTCTCTTCTTTCCAAATAATAAGAGAAAACTATAAGGTTACCAAGGAAGAAAATAAGCAAGTTGAAAGTAGTCGGAAACCTTATCCTAAAGTTGTTGAGAATGTTGTTTGTAATATAGAACCTTTTTTCAGTCCACAATCACCATTACCAAGAAAAATTTAGTTTCAAAATGTAGCCAAAAGTGTGGAACATGAAGAGTTTATAGAAGATCATGTAGCCTTATTGGAACCAATGTATGACAAGTTCTAGTAGTCCACTCAAGTTCTCCTTGATCTAATACCTGATTTTGTGGATGGTATCTGTAGTCAAAGTCCTTCTCCATTAGTTAACTATGAGATTCAAAACAAATATGACACAAATTTCATCAGGCAGATGGTTTTATTTTCTTTCTCAGCAAGATTCCCATTATAAATTTCATCCAAAACTTTGCAATCTACATTTGTTTCTCTTAAGAATAAAAAACTGAATTTTATCAAACAACAATGTCTAAAAGGGAAGAAGATTCTTAACTCATTATTGATCATCAAGAAAATGTAGTCATTCATGAGTTTCAGGATCCTTACATCAAGTTGTTGTAGTCATCAAGGAAGATGATTTCTATTATATTTATGGATCATGAACACATGTTCAGTGGACACATTGAGTGGCCTATATCTTGTTTTTCTGCTTTCTCAAGGAAAGTGTGAGAACGACTCAAGTAAGAAGCCATTTGATAGATTAGTTACACTGGAGGTATCATTACACATTATTGTATATACATATCTTTAGCAAGTGGGTGCTTATCATCAAGATTTGAAGCCTGAGGTGAAGGCCCTAAGATCTTGATGGTCTGCTGCCATAAGTAAATTCAATTAGTAGTCAGTTTTAGAGTTTTGTTAGAGTGAGTCAGTTTTCAGCTTGAGTTTAGTCTTTGCATTTTGACTCCATGCCCAATGAATAAGGCTACTTGGTCTACAGTGTTATTGACACCTCCAAGGAGCTTCCATCCCCAGCTCCAGCCAATGTTAGTGTTAGTCAGTTTTTCCTATCACCAGTGATCAAATATTCTTTTACCAAGTTTTGTTAGGGGTCTCAAAGTCAAATTTTATCATGTCACTAGGTTTTCAGAATAAAATTTGGTCATTGGTTGTGGTGTCTAGGTCACTACTGCACCCTTCACAAACTCATAGTCTTCATCACTCATCATGGTCATTGTCTTCTTCTATGTATCATATCTTCATTCAAGTGTCTTAGGTCATGAAATTGTTAAATTCCTCATTTTAGGTCATGGTTTAGGGTTTCACTCCATGTGTCATCATGATACCATATGTCAAAAGAAAAAACATGTCCATCATGTGAGTCAGTGGGTAAAGGGAGTTAGTAGCTTAGGGAAATAAAAATAAAGTTAAAGGTAATTTTTTATTTCAAATAAGACAATGATGTAGTTCAATACCTTGTCTCGTCATTTCTCAAAGGGACATATGATGTCATGCAACTACCAAAGAAAAAATCAACTTTCAAGCTACCAAGGACCATACAAAGAATCAAAAGGGTTTTATTTTAGTATTATAAGGTTTCAGAATCTCCTTGGAAACTAATTAAATGTCCCACACCTCTTATGCATCCTTCATTTTGAAGAATTCAGTGAAAATCCCTCTCCTATGGTTTCAGCGTGCTTTTGGTCTCCAAATGATTTTGCTTCATTGAAGTGAGAAAAATTGTCATTTTTATGTTTCATAACCCCCATGAATACCTTATATACCCCTCTCAACCATTTCCCATACCCATTCCCTTCATTTCCCCTCATTTTCCATAAACCCTAGCTTAATGCTATGCTTTTTCAAATTTCTAGGCTAGGACTGTGTTTTGGAATTTTTCACACCTTTCCCTCTCTCTTTTCAAGAAATTCCACCTCCATACACTCTCTAACGTCTATACCTACACCAAAAAAATTTCCCAAGAACTTAGAAACCCTAAAACCCCTTCAAAAACCCCTTCATCTCCCTCTATTTGCAAAACAATCCCTTTTCTCTTTGAGGCCATTTGCTACACATAGGGACAATTTTGTTTCAAAACATTTTTTTTACCAAATGGAGAAGAATTTTAAAATAGTGAAAAAGGTTTTTTTCAATAATAGGACAAGAAACAAAAAACTCCTTCATTTTATGTACAGGTGTTATGATTTGATAGAAATTCCCAAGATACTCTTGCTATGGGAGAGTTGCTCAGTAGTTTAGCAACCAACTACAAACTTGGATTATGAACAAATGGGAAAGTATTTTTAAAAACTAGAGGTAGTAGTTTTTAATAACATAACTAAGAACAAAAACTGTCTCAGTTTTTTAATATAATTTACGGTTTGGTATATATTCAATCATCTTAGAGGCCTATGTTTTCAGAAAATAAAACGCTCTGCTTTTCCTGTTTTAGGCATGATTTAGTGGCATGGATTTCGAGAAACTGAAAATGAATTTCCGAAAAAGGAGAGAGGTTTTTTGTAAAAAACACCTTATATACAAAAATCTCTTCCATTTTTGTAAAAAATGTTATTGTTAAACAGATATGATTAAATCTTGGACCCCTATTGTTCGTTGTGCTTCTATAATAATTTCTCGTGCTTCTGTGGAGGAGGCCTGTTTTTGCGTTTTGATGGTCAAGGGTTGACCTTGGTAGATGTAACTTTTATCTCATTGATTTTACATGATGTAATTATGCATTCTAGTGATGGTTAGAGTTGATTTCCTTGTAATTAAATCTTTCAAAGTAAAATCAAATGAGTTAGTGTAAAAAGGGAATGGTTTCTAACCTCCCTAGTTTTTGTCAGTGGTTAGAGAAAATGATGTAATTAGTTCCTAGGATGAAGGATTCGAACCCAAAGAGGGGAAATAGTTTTTTGAATCTATATCTAGTGAGATTCAACTCATAGAAAGTGTTGTATACTTCGAATTGATATCTTGGACTAGTGTACTTGGCTATTTTGCATAAATATAACAGACAATTGTAGCTATTTTCATGGGATTCTTGTGTTGTGGTTAGTGGCTCTGTTTTTCCTATATTTTCTTTTATATTTGATGTTTAGATCTATCTAGCTTCCATCTACTTGATTCTTATGTTTTATCTTTTAATTTTTAAAACATAAATCATCATATGTATTCTCTTGTTTTGTTTAAGATAAGCATTTAAGTGTTTTTCTTCTATAAGTGAATTCATGTTCTTGCTCACTTAATCCCTACTACATATTCCTCATCATACGACAATGAAAAACCATTTTGAGCCACTAATTTCACCTAACTTTCCCCATCTAATCTCTGCAACTGACATTTAAGGATACTTGACCTAGTTCCTAGCCTAGTGCTCTCTATCCAGCAAAACCCTAATCAAACCCTACTGAGTTGATAGCTAGCCTAAAACCCTATTTTCTCTAGTAATTTTTATTGGTTGTGAGGTTGATGAAGAGAGACCCCTCTCTGATTTAGTAGGGCTAGATACCAAGTCAAAAGTTGGTATGAGGTTACCTCCTTGGCTTGCTTTCTCAACCTTGGGAAAACTAAGGAGTGCTAAGAGGTGGTAGACCATAGATCTATAATGCTTAGGAAGCGCAGATAGTGGGGGATGTTGGATAGAGTTTTCCTAAGATCTATGTAGCTTTGGATAAAAATAAGGAAAATAACCAAGTGTCTATTATCGAGATGGAAGGTAAGATTTGTGATCAAGTTGTCTCTATTTTGATTGACCCTGGATTTAATTATAGCTATGTTAATCCTAACCTGGTGGATAAGTTTAGTTTGAACAAAGAAGTGCATGCAGAATCATGGTTAGTACTTTTAGCTACAGGTACAAAGAAGAGAGTTCATCATTGGGTAAGAGCTTGTGCATTTGAGTTGAATGGTATTTCTACATTAGCACATATGAATGCATTGCCATTGGGTTCATATAACATTCTTTTGGGTATGGACTGGTTGTATCTCCATAGGACCAAGGTGAATTGTTATGATAAATCTATTGAGTGCTTGGATGACAATGACGAACAAAGAGTCTTACAGGGTAAGAAGAAGGCAACATCAATTAGAATGGTTACAACTATGAAGGCGAAGCATAGTCACAAGAAAGGGTGTATTATATTTGTGGTACATATTTCTAGTGACAAAGGTAAGCAAGTTGAGGATGCATATCTTTTGAGTAGGTACCTAGTTTTACAATAGTTTTAGGATTTGTTTCCTACTGATATTTTAGAGTTGCTGCCTCATAGGGAAGTGGATTTTTCTATTGAGTTAGTACTAGGGGCAGCACCGACATCAAAATCACCATACATGATAATAACTCTAGAGTTGGTAGAGCTAAAGTTATAGTTGATGGAAATTGCTTGACAAGGGATGCATTAGGCCAAGTGTATCACCGTGGGGTGCACTGTTATTTTTTGTGAAGAAGAAGGATGGTACTCTTAGGTTGTGTATTAAGTACAAGCAGTTGAACAAGGTGACCATTAAGAACAGGTATTCATTGTTGAGGATTGATGATATGTTTGATCCATTAAAGGGAGTAATAGTGTTCTCGAACATTTATTTGAGATCATGATATCATCAAGTTCGCATTAAAGAACATGACATTCACAAGATAGGTTTCTGGAATAGGTACATATATGAGTTTGTTGTTGTTCTGTTTGGTTTGAATAATGCTCCAACTACCTTTATGTGATTGATGAATAGTGTATTGTGTCCTTATCTAGACAAGTTTGTTATTGTGTTCATTGATGACATCGTGATATATTCTAAAAATGAAGAAGAACATTCCAAACATTTAGCAGCAATGTTGAGATTGCTATGAGAGCATTAGTTGTATGCTAAGCTTAGAAAATGCAATTTCTTTTAGAGAGAGGTACAATACTTGGGACATGTTGTTTCCAATGAAGGCATAGTTGTAGATCCAGAAATGATAAGGGCTATCATAGAATGGGCATCTCATAGGAATGTGGATGAGGCAAGATCATTTATGCAATTGACAGGTTACTGCAGGAGGTTCACTAGGAACTTCTCTCGCATTGCATATACTATCACGTCATTGCAATGAAAAGGTAAGAAGTTTGAATGGACAGAGGAATATCCAACAAGTTTTGAGTAGTTAAAACAAGTGTTAACAAATCCTCTAGTACTAAAGATTGTATATCCAAAAAAAGAGTTTATGGTATACAAAAATGCTTGCAAGAGAGGACTTGGTGGAGTTCTTATGCAGGAAGGATAAGTAGTATGCTATAAATCACAGAAATAGAATGAGCATGAGAAAAATTATCTGGCACATGATCTTGAGTTGGCAATAATTGTTGGATGCAGCCCAACTTGGCCAGATCTTGGGCAAGGGAGCAAAATTTTGGGGATAAAGCACACAGTAAAAAGTGTGAAGTGGGCCACGTAGAATAACAGTGGAGCACACAAGGACCACACAACATACTCACTGTGAAGTATGGGGGCTTCATGACGAAGCCCCTTCCCTTTTGTAAAAATATATAATATTGTTTAAGTTGAAGGGTTTTGGACCACAGTCCCTTGTATTATGGAAACCATGGTAATGTAGTGATGTAATCCCTCGATGTAATAGTATATAGGGATGAATAGAAAAGAAGTAAAGCAACATCATTGTTATAGAAAATCATGTATTGAATGCTTGAGTCACTGTGATTATGTTTGGTGGAGAAGGAAAGGCTCTGAAACTGAGTGTGCAGAGGCCTAAGTCTATAGTTGAGTGTGTAAGCAACTTGTAGCTAAGTGCATAGGTCAAGAACTATTTTTTGTACAAACTCTATATTATAAGCAACAATTCTTTGGATGTAGTCTTGCATTGGGATGAACCACTATAAAATTTGTGTTTACGTGTTTATTTTCTTAATATCTACACTATATTTCAGTATTGTAAAGTTTATGAATGTTTATGATATGTTTAAGTGATAAATGTAATTATTTGAAGTAAAGTATAAGCGCGAAGTATTTTGTGAATGTGAAGTAGTGAGTAAGTGTTAAAGCATAAGAAAATACAAGAGTGCCACAATGCAGTATCCCTTAGGCTACAGAAACCTGGTTCTGCAACCTTCCATAACTACTTTGGGTGAGATTGTGATCTACTTAGAAGTCATTGTTGAGAGGGCCAATGGTTAAGGGTTTTGTTGGTGCAATCTAGAATTTTGTTGGGTGAATCTAGAGTGGGATCTTTTCAAGGGATATTTTTATGTGGCATCCATTGAAGAAATAAATCCAAGATTGAGTAGAACAAAAGGAATGAGAATTTGTAGAAAAATAAAATAGAAGCTCTCGTCTGTCATCTAAAAGGTGGTTGGAGAAATATATCTTTGAAGATCAATACGAAATCTTCTTTAGTTCATTTCATGCTGAGCTATACGAGTGGGTATCTAGATTGACAGAAATAAAACACTGCTTCAGAGGAGATGAACCTAAGGAGTGGAATCCTGAATTAATATAGTGACTCAAGAACATCGATAATAGGATCTCAAGGGTTGCTGATTTCTGGATTGATAACATCTTAGGAGTATTCATTACTGAGTTCGCGGTAGACTCGATTGTGTCCTACAACGAAGAAGAATGATTTTTTTTAAAAGGACCATGACATAAGTTCTTAAAATATCTAAGCATTTGGATTAAGATGCTTTTATGTGTGTTATCACCAAAAAATTATCACCTAGCCATTTCTCACTAGGGGATCGAAATACACCATGTGCATTTAATTTTACCATAGTAAAATCACTTTCACTGTGGAAAGTAATTTAGTAAACCACTTTTATTAAATTATTTTCTGATTTAAATAAAACATTTCCATGAGAATAATTAGATCAGTCATTATTTATTTAATTTTCTCTACGAATAATTATTAAATCATTATTTAAATAATTATTCCTTGTCACATTTCACTAAATCCCTTAAGAATATTTAAATAAATCATTATTATTTAAATTTCCTTATTTCTGTTTTTTTTTTTTTTTTTTTTAATTTTATAAGTCC
>Ga0115851_101296_pt1 | contig 13061 bp, 9 predicted proteins | sample InSIn2gowninarea_FD_83865 | JGI IMG/M metagenome (GOLD analysis project Ga0115851, IMG submission 83865)
GAGAATATTCAGATGCTTTACCTTTTGTGACATTGTGGTTTACCTTTGTCTTATTTACGTTCTTGCTTGATTATTTCCCAAGGGATTCTACATTATTCCAATATTGCAATGGGAAGCAAGGTAATGAGAAGATTCAGGTGCTTTACCCTTTGTGATATGGTGTTTTACCTTTGCCTTCTTTATGTTCTTTCTTTAACGTAGTGGAGATCAAGCCTTTCTCCTTATGGTGCTTACCCCCTACCTCTATGGTTCTGTCTTCCACGTCCTCTTATACTACCTCTTCCTTTAGGATAATTTTGTGGATTCTTTTCTTTCTATGCAAGGCACGCTACTTCTTTAGGGGATGAAGAATATATCTTCCTCTTTCCAAATACTTTCTCCCATCCTACAAACTTCTCCATAAGGGTGTTAAAATTAAAGTCCTTGACTTGTGCACTAACTTATACGGATTCAAGATAGTGAGAATATGTAGGATATATGGAATTGACAAAGGTTATGAGAGGAATGTCCATTTTAACTCCAGTGGCTTCTACATCATCCATGGTGGCTCTAATCTCTAAGGTTGGGGCCAAGGGGTCATCATCCTCCAAATCTAGGTTAAATAACTTAATCATCAACTAAACTAATTCCAATTTGATTGTGGGTAATATAAATATTTTATATTCTTCAATGCATCATAAGAATTTGTAATTGGAATAATATGATGACTCACCTCTTCACTTAAAAAAAACATTAATTAAGGAATATTCCTTGTTATTTTTGTTCTCCAAAATGGCTATTTCCTTATCTTATGTGATCTTGACAGATGCATTTTCACTTTCTCCTTCACATATGCCTTTCCATAAGCCATTAAAGATAAGGGTATGGCTAATCTTTTTGGACCATTCTTAGTAATTCTCTTTACTAGTAAACACAATGTCAATACTGGGCACGAGGGAATGCATCTTTATAAGAAAAATCATTGCAAAATATTCTCAAACTCAATTCACCTAACCAATTAGGATTGAAAATAGATACCTCCCAGTGTGGAAAAACTTTATAAATGATAACTTGTCCCTTTGAAAAAAATTGATTCACGAGAAACAATAAATAGTTATAACTTCAAATTTCCAATGACCCATCTCTTATATTTATCGGTAGGGAACCAAAAGGTGTCCAAGAAAGGAACTATGACCAAGAGTGACATGGAATTCGACCATAAGATTTTCAATATCACTCCTTTACGGTATATTTTCTTGATTCTATTTTTTTGGACGTAGTATGAAACAAGAGTCGCAATATATCTGATTAGAGAAGTTTGAACCTACACATGCTTATAACTTGAAGGATACCTTATGATTACCATACTAAATCTACATTAGTAGATCCATGCTCACCACACCATGCATTAGTAGACATGATTTTTTTGGGCCTCCAAATCTAGCAACAAAGTTGCACATTCGGGTATGAAGTTGTTGCACCCTTGAATTCTTGACTTGCAACTCCAGCTATGAAGATGCACCTATAGGTATAAAGTTGTTGCACCTCCATGTTCTTGATATCTGCCTACAATGTTGTTTTCCATCTCAAGGCTCCAATTCTTTTTCCATCTCAATACAAGGGCATCATCTCATAGCCCAAGGAGTGATGGGGAGTGAAAACATGAAGATCAATAGCACATGTTGTTAGGCACCTTTACTGCAAACAAGACAACTAATGAACAAAAGTTGCAATTTGTCACTAATGGAGTGATACAGTAGGCCATTAATTATCGTTGGAATGAATTTTTTTTGTATGGGGAATAGAAAAGGGAACTAAGGTTTCATATTACCACCAATGACATCTACCCAAAAAATCCCTCTATGTATGCCAGGATTAGGTGTGTGCATTACAATAGGGCACATAAAAGGAGAGTAGTGAAAAGAGAATAATGTGTTAGAGATAATAATGCAAAGGAGATGATGGGCATTAGAGAGATAGAGAGGAGGTAGTGTTTTGACCTAATACACCGATAATCTTATGACTATGCAAGCATTGAGCACCAAGAATAGACATACAAAATATTGGTAGAGGGACTAGTTTTTAAATTCATGGGAGTTATAAAGAGGGAAGAAAATGCTAAATTTAGGACCCGTGCTTTGATACCATGTTAGGTCAGGGAATGGTAACTCTCAAAATTTCATTTGCATTAATTTAAGCATCATTATATACATGAAATTGATGGGAAATTTAATTTCTTAAATTGTTGAGCATTAAATTATCAATTAGGGGCTAGTAAGCTGACAGGGTGCTGACAGAATATATGCAGAAGAGATTCGAGTACTAGTTACTAATCAATTAAAGTTTACAACATTATGATATTAATCTATCTTTACTGAACATGGATTCATCACTCAGATGTCACATGAATGAGAAATAAATATTAAGTTTAAATAATTGTTCCATTCATCAACATCACAGAGATGTCTAACAAGTTTTGTAGTTTATGCAACTAATGAAACAAACACATTAAATCACACTATTTTGGAAATAAAAAGACAACCAAACACTTTAGGGATATAAGTTTGAGTCTTGGGGTTTCTCACAACTCCCAGTGGATCCTTGGTTTGTTATCCATCCCCGCAAGGTCCTCATTCCACACAAAGAAAGTAATTCAACTCGCAAAGATGTAAATGTAGAACTTTAATAAATAACATAAGTATACATAATTATATTGAAAACAAATCCAAGTGAAGACATAAACTTATAGTACTAGAAATAAAATCAAACTATGCATTTACCACACATCTATGAAGCTGCAAGTGCATCCCAGATAAAGGGCCCCTTCCTGATTGGGAGCACTGTAGGAAAAAATAAATGTTACACAATAATAGAAACCAACAATAGTGATTTATTGATTCATCAAAAATATAACAGAGCCTAGAACGATGAAATTGGCCACAAGAAAAAATCAAGTTATCATTACAGCTAACCTATTTAGCTATTTATAGATGTATATAAAGTTTAAAACAATTCAACTCAGGCCAAGAAACATGAAATGTTGGTCTCAATCCTATCTTGTTCATTACAATTATGCAGCCATTCTTTACAAATATATTATATAGGATGCAACCATCCAAACAAAATTACATGAAAAATGTCTTCTTAAATAAGAATATTGTCTAGTACAAAAAATATGTCCTAAGTGACATAAATCGCCTTGTTTGGATTGATCGCAAGCATGGATATCCATGTTGGAATCTATCTATTTGATCATTCTAGCTACTGGTAGCTACTTTGATGACCTCTTCAAGTAACTATAACTTGATGCACTTGGTTAACACAGTCTGATAACCAACAACTATTCTTCTTGTAATTTATGCAAAAGAGCAACAATGCCCAAAGTGATTAAAGTATAGAAAAATACACTAAAATATAGACCAAATCAATGAAGGAATGTGTAAAATAGTGCATAATCACCTTAGTACTTGTGACTCGCTAAAAAAAATATACTGGTAGGAATAAAAACAAAGTATAAAGAAATGAAAGATGAAACAGAGGAAACTAGGTCTCATAATGTGTTTGAGAGGTACTCTGGATGGGTCAAAGTTAAGACTTGTCATCTCCCGCATTGATGGTTGCACATCCTCATGCTTAGACCCTTCTACAACTTGGACCAAGAGGTCAATATTTTTTGAACTCCCCTTCTGCTTCTCTTGAGAATATTTAGATTTCATTGTTTTATAGCATTGCACCATACAGTCTAAGTTAACATGCCATAATTTATGTTTCTTTACTAAGAATCAATTATGAGCAGCTACTCGATCTCCAGATATCCTTAGGAACTCATTACTTTCTTTTAAAATTTGATTTTATATTTCAGTTGAGTGTACTTTCCCTTAAATTTGATGACTTTTCTCAGGAAGCGCCTTATATTTAACTACTTACCAGAATGTAGTTTTTCTATTACTCCTTCAGTCATCATCAATTATTTAGGCTCAGGGATCCATAGTACCTTTTTTAGTTTCAACAATTCCTTAGGCCCCTTAGGCAACCTAAATTATTTTATCTTAGGAACAGTTAACAATTCCCCTTCCTTAAGAGGCTCTACTTCTTTTGGTTGTAACAACCCACTCAGAACTATTGACTTTGTAATAAACATTGCTTTTTCCCTCTCAACAACATCCAGTTCTAACGTTGACATTGGATCTTCACTCCTTGAAACATCATGCTCTCGAATTCCATCAAGCTCCCCAATTTCAAGATTATCAACAATCTTTGCTTTCTCCATCGTATCAATTTCAATTTCATTTAACCCTTGAACTACCTTAGTTGATTCAATCTAAGGAACACTTAGCACATGGATTTCCTTAGTTAGTACAATTCTAGGGCTCTCTAGTACCAGAACATCTCTAACAAGCTCACATTTGGGAAAATCCACCACAAAATGATTCTCAACCTTATTATGTTCAAAAATTATTATCTATTCATATTTCATGACAGTACTTACAACTCCCTCCTCCTCTAAATCAAAATAAGGGAGATTTAAAAAAAAATGACTAACATTTTGACAAACCTAGGATGCCACACTTTCCACCAACTCTAGTCCTGCAACTGTGTTCAAAGGAGTCATTACAAGTTCAAAAATTCCTTCCATACTCATGCTCTTTCTATCTAATGAATGTGTACAAGGAGGATGAGGCAAGCTCTTCACGATGACCACCTCACTTGAGTCTTCCCTTTACTCGACTTTCTCCACTGACTGATTTGATTTATCAGGATAACCCTAGAGAGGGTTTGTCCTGACATTTCCTGACTCCTTTCATTTGACATGGACACTTTATTTTTCTTCTTATGGAGATCATTTTTTATATACATTCTCTCCTTCTTTATGAAGCTTCTTCATTCCACCAAGGGCTCCTTCCCCTTACTAGCTAAGGTCTCTTCTTCTTGTTGTGAGGGTTTTTTTTATTTGGGATAAGGGTTTCTTCAGCTTCACCAGAACCCTGCTCATTTTCCTCTAAGATTAAGTCTTCATATAAACATTCATCCTCTGAAATCCTCCTCTTGTTTTTAGACATACGGTATTCCCCCTTTTTGCAGGGGACAACAAGGAATTGTGTCTAAATTGTCCTAAGAAGAGGAAATGATCTGGAATATGTCCTTTTTTCTTCAATTCATCCTCCATCAGTATTTTAATGAGTCTATGATGATACATACTAGTCTCTACATGTTCAAATCAAGCTTGAACATTCCTATCCATCTCAGTCATACTTTTCAATAAGTAAAAAGGAAGATGCATCTTTCATTTATCCCTAAAACCTTACAGGAATATCATATGATACCTAAAAGTTATAATGTGCCTTCCTTCACATGTGATATGCTTCTGCACTAAGTATAGGGCTTCATGCCACTCCTCTTTTACCCATGTGCATGGAATATCCTTACTCTAGTTTGGATTCTAATTTTCTGATATTAAAAATTGATTACAATCAAACTCCTCCATGAAACTCTTGAACCAACAATCCATTCCTTGAGGAAGGTCTGTGGTCAATGCAATTGACTCCTATGAAACAAACAATTCCAACTAATTAAAATAGGCCATGACTCCATTAAAATTTTCCATGAAGGCTCTAGTAACTTTGAAATTGTATCCCTAAAATTTATCACAAAATGGCAACCAACTAGCTTCCTCAAAGTACTTGCCACCATGCGAGTATTCATTGAGAAATTCAACGTTGTTAGGATCAAACCTTGGTACTAGAGCTTTCTTCATATTTCCTATTGTAAGGGGAGAATGACTAATTCTTGACTTCTTGTCTTTGTCCAAGGTTAAATAAAAAGGGTGGTGAATGATGAATGGAGTAGTATGTTTCTATTATGGTGATCTGGGGCGAGGATTATGCATATTAGACTTGGTTAAAATCATGAAAATGCATGGGAAAGGTTTCACATGTGTAATCTATTGTGATTAGATAAGGTGGCAATGAAGAAAATTTAGAGCTATGAGTATTACAATCATTATTAACTAACGCAACTTTAATGAATTAACCATGTCTTAAAGAAAAATTGTCTTACAATAATTACTTCGAGTCACAATTACCAAAATGCATTACCTGGATTCTCATGTTGAATTAATCATACCGCAACCTGTGAAATTTTGTCCATTTTCCTAGTGCAAGCTCGATAGTTACGAGAATAGAATGCCTCATCTTGCCTCATTTTGTCTCATGATTAACAAAAGGCACATGCTACTTAAATGGAGTTCTACATCTGATAATCACTATAATACTAGAGGAAAATTATAACAAATGACTCCAAATTATATTCTTGCATTATATTGGACCTGATTCTATTGTTATGTTAATGCTCTTTGTTCAACTTTTGCTTATTTTTCTATAAAATAGATTGTTTCTCTTGAGTAGGGGTTGGTTATAAATCCTACAATAAGTTCTAGTAGTTTATATCACAAGCCCCAAATACAGTAGCTTTTGTAACAAAATAAAATCATAAGGCTTCACACATCCCATCGAACTTAGGTACAATCTCCCATTATGTGAATGAAGGTGTTGAAGTCAAGCATATGAGAGATTCATTGGATTACCAACCATTGATGTATGTTGTTAACCAACATGAGGATACTCACCTTTAATGACAATGATAGCCAAGGCAAATTAGTACATCTTGCGAGGTATGGAAAAAAGTGTTGAAGTCGATTCACCTGCAAAATCCAATGATAATGAGACATTAATGTATTCCCACTATTCACTGGTAAGAGAACTTGCCATTAATGTATACAAGCCTAAAGGTATTGCAAATAATCTCTAGCCTCTTATCCTAGATGATGTGCTAAATTTGATAGGAAAAATGCCATTAGAAGGAAGGCCTTAAGGAATCCCTCATCAACTGACTCGAGAATAAACAAATATTTGAATATTCATGATTAGATAAAGAAAAAAACAAGAACTTATTGACCTAACCATGCCACAAGATGGTTTTCATAATTGGGCCCCATTTTTTTTCAATTAGAAAAATTCAAGAAGAGGAAATATGGGTAGGGAGAGAACCCACCTACTTTACTACCTCCATCCCATTGTATTTACAAATTTATTCTATGAATTTTCCCTTAGACATTGGAGTCTAGTAGAACTTCAACCTATGTCCATTCACAAAAAAAATATGTTTGAATTTCATCAATGGTCTTAATTTGAACTGAACCATTCTAAAAAACAATATTCACTTCATACAGTCCCAGCCAATGGGTTATGAGTTTCCCTTTTAAAGTATTTGAACCTTGAGTCAAAAAGGATAACCCAGTCCCCTTGTTGGAACTGCTTCCATTGAATAAATTGGTCATGCCACTTATTTCTATATAATTTCTTGTACTAGTATAATTTGTTGGATCACATCCTGCCTGATTACAACGAGTTGGTTCAACTGCAACAACCTTTGTTCATGTGCTTTGCTCAAATCCATTCCTAGTTTGGAAGCAATCCAAAAAATATGAATTTAGAACTCAATTGGGAGGAGGACCTACTTCTTGTGGGCCATTCCATATGGTGTGCAACTTTTAGTACTCCTCCATGCCATCTTGTAAGCCCAGAGAAACTCATTCAACTAGTTCGCCCAATCTTTATGATGAATTTGAATGGTATTTGTGAGTATGGCCTCAAATACCTTATTGGTGGACTCAACTTGTCTGTTTTCTTATGGAATGTATGGATTGGAAGCCTTATGCCTAATTTGATACCGCTCCATAATAGACTTGATAATTTTGGATGTGAATTGTGTTCCTCGGTCCATGATGATCTCCCAAGGAATATCAAATCTACTGAAGATTTATTCATAAAGGAAATCAACAACTTCTTGTTCATTAGCTTGAACCAACAACTTTGCCTCAACCCATTTTGTGATGTAATCAGTGCAACCAAAATATATTTCTTCTTTATTGACATTGGTGTGATTAAGCCTACAAAATCACAGGCCAATTTCTTGAAAGGTTCAATCAACACCTACAGGTGTAGTGGCATTTCATTTGCTTGAACCAATGTACTCATTCTCTAACAATTTTCACATTGGTATACATACTTCTTGGCATATTTGAACAAGTTGGGCCAATAATAACTCGATTGCAGCACTTTATAAGTAGTTTGTTTATTATAAAAATGACCTCCGCAAGGATCATTGTGACAAGCCTTTAGGATGTATGGTATATCATCCTCCCGAGTGCACATTCTTATGATAAGGTCCACACCTCTATAAAACAAGTTTCCATTGATCCAAGATTAATAATCACTTCTTTTTATAATTATTAGAGTTATTTGTTTGGGGTATATTATTGTTAGATTTTCTTCGAATAAGATAAACAGCTTAGATTAAAGAAGATATGTTTGCATTAAGATATAAACCGCATATCAATAGAGTAATTCAATTCTTACAATATCTTGTTATTTCTTAAAGGAAATTAATAGGTTTCTTCACTTCAGCAAGATTTATTATAGTGAATGATTTTTGAACTTGGAGTTAAGAAATATACTTGAGTTTGGGTATTTGGTACTTCATTTAGTACTAGGCTAGTCTTAGGATTAAATACATTGTGGATTAGATAGTTGGATATGTACCTAGAACCATGATATTTTGCAACTCTAAGATTACGAACATCAGTTGACATTCTAAGTGAAGGGAAATTAAAGTAAAAATATAAAAACCCTTAACAAGAACTTATTGGTCCTTTTGTTCCTTATCCTCCTACCTTTCTAGTATCGGTTTGGGTGCCTCCTTGTGGTAATGTTAAAGTTGGGAAATCCAAGAATCTAACTATTGATCTATCTCTTCATTCTTTATCCACTTTAAATTAATCATATACAATGGAGGAAACATTGGAATGATTTATGAAGCATAAGGCGAAGACTAATACCTCCACTTTTCAAGAAGATATTAACACTCATAACTTCAATCCTAAATCTAATTTGAATACCTATCACCCTCTATCATCTATTTCTCATGATCCCTTGCCCCTTGATTTGCTTTACCAGTCTTTTCCAAATCCAAGTAGTGACAAAGTGCAAGGTAGTCAGGTTTCATAGGTAAAGGAGCAGAAAGGTGAGGTTTCCTTAGATATTTCTTTTCTTTTTCAAATTCCTCTATGTGAAGGTGGTGATTCATTCTTCGTTGATATTGAATTTGCTAATCTCAGTGATCAGTCAAATGAACTCAATTTTCCGAATCAATCAAGTGAATCCTTGGGAAACCATCATTTTGATGATGATGACTCTATTGATGTATATATTGATGAATTCCCAAGTGCATCAACTAATCTTTCAATTTATTAAGAAAATTTTGATTTGAAAGATTTAGATATGGAATCTGATTTGGTCAAATAAGATGCTTTTATGGAAACTTCCTCTTCAGTTCATTATCCCCTGTGCCCCACTATTTGTAATGCATTAAATCATGATGAATATTTTCCATTCTCTTCAATTTCATCATCTAATGAGCTAGATTTAGGGTTGACATAGGGTAGTGAGGTTATCCATGACGAGGTAAAGGGAAATTAAACCATCAAGTGTCCATTCCATCCTTTATCATTTCCAGTATTCCATGAAGAAAATTCTTTACTTCAGGTTTATCATGATATTTGTCCAATCTATCCATCCTTATATATTCAATTAGAAGAATATTATGACTTGGGTAATCTGTTTGTTGAAGGTGCATAATCTGATATATTTGGTGATGTAGATGGTATCCATCCTAACAGTAATGATCTTGTTGCAATTATTAGTAGTAGTTGTCCACACACCATGCATGATCTAATTAAATCTTCAAAATGAAATTCTATAATCCTTAGAAGTTAAGGTACTTATCAGGAATTCGAGGCACTTCATCTTTCGTTGATGGTTATGTCAAGTTCTTGCAATCCTGATGAGATCCCCAAACTAAGTTAGATATGTATTTTCTCGCAAAATTATTTTCTTTGCATGGTTTCATTGAACGCATATTCCTTCTCGAAATACTTGTATTATGGATATAGCTCTTTTAATGTTCAATATTTAGTTTATGTTCGGATTGAGGATTTTTCATGCAAATATATTATATCTAACTCGGGTTTGGAATGTATATATTTCATGGATGCACAGAGCTATGAAGCTAGTCATTTTAAAGAATATCATTGGCTGAAATATTCAAATGCATTTGAAATTAATCAACTCTTATTTTTTCTTTTGAATGTTATAATACTGATCGTTTTCATTTTGGAACCAGATCTCCTCTTGAATTTTAGTGAATGCTTGATTTATTTGGTGAATCAAGTTCCTCTTTTTCATCCACTACATCCTAACTAGTTTCATGTATTTACTATATTGACATTCCTTTTCAATTCTTTCGATGATTATGATAATAGTACAATTTATCACTAGTTACAAGGGAATGGTATGTCACATTCAGCATGCGAGGAAGAGGATTCTTTTTTTTCAAAGAATTTGTAAATTTGTTCAAACTGATCTATCCTTATTATCCACTAACTTAGAATCTCATGCCTTAATTAGTTTATCTAATCATAATTTTGGTCCTAATGATTGTCATTCAACTTATCATTTTCCCACCAACATATATGATGATAGTTGTATTACATCCTTTGATATTTATGGTTTACCATCTAATCATTTGGATACTTGCCAAGCAGTTGAGGCATTGCAACCCTTGTTGATGGTAATTCCATGCCCTCACTATCGTGACAAGCCTTCTGAACATGAGAGAATTTATTTTTCCTTACAAGATTCTCATATTCATCACATAACTTTAATTGAAAATCCATCTTTTCAAGGATTTCGAGGGTTTCAAGAGGATTGTTTTGAATTTCATGATGTAATATATGATCAATTGGAAGCATCATACTTAGCCATCCTTTTTTTGAATAACAAGCACTGATCTTTCTTGATGCTTGCTAAGAAGGACAACACATATCAAGGTTCATTCACAAGAAGCTTTCGAGGTTTGTTTGATTATGGTTTTCGTTGAAAAGGTAAGATTGCAAGTTGGTTAGAGGTAGTTGCTATGACACATATTTCTACTGATGCACAAGACCTTTAATTTGTTGTGCCAATTATTCTAACTCTCATATTTTTTTTTTTTGCACATTGCTTTATATCGATTTTGATTTCTTGTATCTTTTTTATTGTAGCTCATGAGAAGTTACATTGGAAATTTAATTACACTTGACCCTAACCTTCTATCTCATTAGGTTAGGAGTAGGAATAGCTACATTCTAGTCTCCCTTTCTTGCACTCATCCTACACTTGCTCTCTATTAGTATTTCTTTCGTTTTCTTACTTTTGTCTCACGTGTTGCTTTTGGTTTTAGCCTCCATTTGTTTTATTCTTTTGATTTTGTTTCCATGTTTTTTTATGTCTTTTCTTTCATGTTTTGTTTAATAAGGTTGTGCATGAAAGAGACTCTTGTTTGGCTCAAAAGACAATGTGGAAAAACTTGAAAAGGGTGATTGTGATGATGAACAACACTTGGCTTGTTTGTTATCCTCTTCTCTATCTTTGGTTTACATATCCTTTAAATTCAATGATGTTTGAATGGAAAATATGATCCATTTGAACATAAATTTTTGAGTAGAACCATGACACCCATATCTATTCTAGGTTCTTCCTTCATTAACTTGGTGTTGTAATTAAATGGTGTTTTGCATGCTGATACAATCAAGTAGAGAAGGGAAAATGGAAAACCAATAGCGAGAAAATCAAAGTCAGATGTATATATACTTATCTCTGAAGGAACAACCTCTTCTTCATTCAATAAGTTAGATCCCTCTTCTTCCTCATAAAATAAACAAGTGCCTAAGAGCAATTCTATAAATAAAATAAATAAAGGGTGAAAGAAGAGAAAGGCTTCTTGTGCAGAGAGGTGAAGCAATTAACTTCGTCAGGGTACTATTCAACCTCATTGGCAGTGAAACAATGCTTATGTTCCTATAATGACTCCATCGGGCTAATATCCAGGCCTGTTGGCAGCCGAGCAACACCAAAGATGAAAACTCATACTCTGGTAATCTTAAACTCGTTACACATTACCTTTCCTAAATCAAAAAATTGTGATGTGTTGATAAATCTAGGGCATTCAAGGTTAACAATTTATCTTCTTAATAATTTCTTATGATATACTTTTACTTCTTAGCTTATGATCTTTTCTTCATTAGATTATTAATGTGTTCTCTTCATCAATACAATAACCAATATGAACAATAAAAACATAGTTATCGATCAAATGAGAAAATGAACTAGTACCCGTTTTTTTGAGGTTCCAAAAATCACCCGATTTTGAAAAGTGGTGATGCCAGAATACACTTTTTTTTTAGATTATTTTTGGCACTTTAAATTTTCTTATGTATCAAGTATGAACATTCTTTTTAAAACGTTAGTGATTTTCATTTTGATTTTGAAAAGTGTTGATGCAGCATCAACACATTTTCTTAAAGAGTTTATTTTTGACAGTTCATTTTTTTTTTAGTTTATATATATATATATGAACACCTTTTTAAATATTAGTGATTTTCATCTTGATTTTGAAAAGTGTTGATGAACGTTAACCATTTTTGTTTAGAGGGCTTATTTTTTATACTTCAAATTTTCTAATGTATTAAGTGCGGATATTTTTTTTAAATATTTGTAATTTTAATTTTTGTTAAAAAAAAAAAAAAAACACATGACCATAAAAACTCAAATAATAAAAAAATATATAATAATAATAAATTAAACCAAAAAAAATAAAATAAATAATAATAATAATATTTCAAAAAAACATAAAATTTAAAGAAAAAATTTGAATATTAAACAAACAAACAAACAAAAATACATCCATAACGATTTTTTAAAGCTAAAAAGAATAAAACACAACCCCATACATACATATATATATATATATATATATATATATATATATATATATATAAAAAAAAAAAAAAAAAAAAAAAAAAAACAAAAAAAAAATTTTTATATAAAAAAAAAAAAAAAAAAACAAAAAAAAATATATATATATATATATATATATATATATATATATATATATATATATATATAAACTAAAAAAAAAATCATAAA
>Ga0115851_101297_pt1 | contig 13050 bp, 19 predicted proteins | sample InSIn2gowninarea_FD_83865 | JGI IMG/M metagenome (GOLD analysis project Ga0115851, IMG submission 83865)
GAGAGAAACTTCTACCTATCTGTCGTTGATGAGAATCTTGGTATGAGATGTTAATAGGAAGTCAAGTTAGTTGAAGATGGTTGACGCTCGATTTGAGGTGATATGCCAAGCTCGGAATATCCCAGAGCGCCGATAACCCATGGATGAAGAGAGTCTCTATAGGGCGAGGTGGGAGGGAGGCCATTCCTGCGCCTAGTGATAGACTCTGGAGGACGAAGTACTACTACCTGGGGCAGGACTCTTGATTTTGTGTGAATAGGCAGTGCGAGAGAAGGTGAGTAGAGGATGGAGTGGGACAAGGCGTTCCTGTAGGGTCCGAAGGATTCAGGAGCCAGAGAAGCTAGCACCGTGCGGGCTTTGAAGCACATGATATCTTGGCCAATAGCAACGAATCTTGTCTACTCGCAGTAGCAGCAGACAGTGTTGTATGTCACCTCCTTGTCTTTGATCGAGATCGTGCTTGAATGTGCTTTCGTGCCGTTCACAGTCGCGGCCTTTAAAAATAGATGGCGATGCTGAACTCAGCTGAAGGAATTTGCGTTCGATAGGCTCAAGAAGGTTTCGCGAAGCTGAGCGAAGTACAGTACGCTAGAGCGGTAGGTCACTGAACCAAACCCGTTGAACCCATGGGCCAGGCCAAATTTGGATCGAGGCTCCTATCTGAACGAGATGCTTTCCGTACGGCGGATGACTTTCGTGAGAAAGGCGTTGGCTCGAACCTGACCATCCTTCCTTCGAGACATGCAGCAAACGATGCAACGGCTTTGTTAGCATAATCGCCATGGACGTCCTTCGCGGTGCCGCCTGGTCACCCAATCCTTCCTCAGCACTGCAGTCGCCGCCTCCTCGTCGCATTTCAACTCGCGCAGGCCAGCGACTCTCTGCCGTCGTCTCCGAAAGAGCCCCGTCTTCGCATTCCATGTCGTCGCCATCACCGAGATTGACTAGCCGATGGAGCGACAGCACTCACCTCGCCAGAACCATCCCACGGACTAGTCATGATACTATGCCACCGCCATACGTCTTGAACCCGGACGGCCTAGAAGGGAACAAGCTTGTCGCGATTGGTCCTGTCGTGCGCCAAAGAGGAGGATGCAAAAGAATCGGATTTCTGGTGCTGGCTGCATTGATTGTCATTGGCCTTGGAATCGGTCTGGGTGTAGGCTTGACACGAAATGGAGGAGGAAACAATGGCCATGCTGGAGCACACCCGGGAGAACCAGACACATCCCAACCGGCATACCCTGTGGGCGAGTACAGTCTTGTGACGGCCTTGCGCATGGTTCAAACCAACTGCACTTCAGACCCCGATACCTGGCGATGCTTCCCAGGCCCTACCTTCGACCAGTCACCTGCTTCTTCTCTGGCTACTTTCAACTGGATTTTATCCAACACATCTGCCTTGTATGCCACCAATAGCAGTGACATGACCACATCCGCCCAAGGTGTTGCTGCGAACATGACCATCTCCGCCTCCAACAACCCATTCAGCATTGCCTTCGATTCGGCTCCTTTGACCTTTATCAACGACACATCGCCACGCTATACTTTTGCTACCAACATTTCTCAGAAGATCATCCCAGCTGCCAACATAACTGCAGACGGCCGGGCCACTGCCTGCTTCTTCAATCAGACTCAAGTCATCGGAACCCTTCACCTTGACAATACCTTTGCTCAACAATACACCTTCACTGGTAATAATGCGAGTTACACCCTCTGGCCGTACGCTGTTCAAGTCGAGTTGGCAAGCCCTGGTGGTCAGAACACACCAGCGTGCTATTACACGACCAATGGCGTCATTGGCGCCCAAATCACTGACGCATTCACTGCTCAGCCAGCTGAGGATGAATGCCTCTGCGAGTACAAAAACTACTTCTGAAAGCTTTCCTTTCTATCAACGATACCCTGGCATGCTTTTGTCTTATGTGTTACTTCATGTTCTTTTAGCGTTACCCTTATGTCAGATTCACGAATTAACTAATTCCCACCCATCTCACCATCTCTATCCAACACAAACTCTGCTCTCGCAATTACGTGGTGAGCGGATAGGGCTAGATTTCGTCCACCTGCGATTCATTCCATTCATGTAATCGCCGCTTGGCCTTCGCACATAACACTTCTCGAAGCGGTATGTCCTGGAGGCTGATGTGGATCCACGGCAGAATACAGATCCGATAACCCCAGACCCTTTCTGCAAGACGCAGCACCATGCGCGGCAGATGAAGAAGGTCATTCTGGCAGATGTAAGGTTTAATACCCCGCCATGCGGAGACCGAGGATGCGGGGTTCGTGGAGTCGTCTCCTTGATCGACCTTCCTGTGGGATCATTTCTTTGTCACGCGTGAATTTCGTTGACATGCACAAACACCGTGTCAGAAAAGCGGTGTGCAGTAGAGTTGAGTCAGAGCATGCTCTTTTTCTATGAATTGATACCGACGCTGTGGTGGCGTGGCTTCAACGGCCCCTTGTTCACAAGAAAAAAAAGAGTGCGGAAGGATTCGTGGAGCGGAGCTTTTGACACTTGGAAGTCTTGGGACTGATAACTTTGATGGTCTGATACCGCGCTAGTCGTCTACCCTCGGTTCCCTAGACCCGCAAGCTAGGTATATGAGCACTATTATCGTTAATCAATCGACTATAAAGTCAGGCCGTTTCCTGCCCTCGGTCTCCAGCATACCTACTTCGCCCTTTCTAGACCATAATCCAGGATACCATCATTCACCATGTCGCCCGGCAAAACCTCAAGAATTTCGTTCGACGACAACTTCGCCAACGTCATCAATGGCGAAGCACGCACAAAATCAGACAACTATCACCAAGGCGTAAATCCAGCAACTGGCGAGAAGCTCTGGAATGTGCCAATTGCCAACCAGTCAGATGTCGACGAGGCCGTCGCTGCAGCACAGAAGGCTTTCGAGTCATGGAGCCGCAAGCCCATTGAAGAACGCAAGGAACTCTTGAAGAACTTCCGCGACCTCTGGAGCGGTTACCAAGAAGAATTCACCACCCTGTTGTGCAAGGAGACCGGAAAACCCAGACAATTCGCCGCTATGGAAGTTGGCGGTGTTTGTGCATTTATCGACCATCATGTTTCCCTGAACATCCCTGAAGAACGAGTCGAGGATGATGAGAAGATCTTGACAACGAGATACATGCCCTTGGGTGTTGTTGGTGCCATCTGCCCCTGGAACGTAAGTGATTGTTCCCCAATCTCGTTAAAATAGAACGTAGTACTGACAGGTTGTTGATAGTTCCCTCTGATTCTTTCTTTCGGCAAGATTTGTCCCGCTCTGCTTACTGGATGTACCATCATCGTCAAGCCCTCGCCTTTCACTCCTTACACTTCGCTGAAGGCAATTGAGCTGGCTCAGACCATTTTCCCTCCTGGAGTTGTTCAGGTCCTTGGTGGCGATGACAAGCTTGGTCCCATGTTCACTGAGCACCCTGGCATTGCAAAGATCAGTTTCACTGGCAGTACCGCTACCGGAAAGAAGATCATGGCTGCTTGCAGCAAGACCCTCAAGCGCGTCACCCTCGAGCTAGGTGGCAATGACGCCAGTATCGTCAGAGAAGATGTTGATATCGAGGCTACTGCTCCACAGCTTGTTATGGGAGCCTTCCAGAACAGTGGCCAGGTGTGTTGGTCAGGTCCTAACGAGATTCTCAGATGCTGATCTCACTACCAGGTCTGCGTTGCCACCAAGCGTATCTACATCCACGAGAAGATCTACAGACCTATGGTCGATGCAATGGCCAAGGTTGCTGCTACTCTGAAGGTTGGTTCACCCGACGAGAAGGGTGTCATGCTGGGCCCTACCCAGAACCAGATGCAGGTAAGTTTCCAGAACGCAAAAAATTCTGTCGATTCCCTCTGAAGATAAAATGATTAGTATGAGAAGGTCAAGACTTTCTTCCAGGACAGCAAAGACAAGGGCTACAACTTCATCACCGGTACTGGCGATGTTGAGGAGAAGAAGGGTTTCTGGATTCAACCAGCTATTATTGACAACCCTCCCAACGACAGCAAGATCATTCAGGAGGAGCAATTCGGTTTGATTCTCCCTGTTCAGCCTTACTCTGACGAAGAAGAGGTCATCAAGCGTGCCAACAGCACCAACTCTGGTCTTGGTGCTTGCGTCTGGAGCAAGGATGAGAAGGCTGCTGAGCGTATCGCTCTCCGTCTGGAGGCCGGCAGTGTGTTCATCAACTCATTTGAGAAGCCCACTCCTCAAGCGTAAGTTGCCCATGTCTGTCTTGCGCTTTCTTGATCAACACACTGACTTGTCTTTAGTATCTTTGGAGGCCACAAGGAGAGCGGCATCGGTGGTGAGTGGGGCACACAGGGTCTGCTGTCCTACTGCAACCCTCATGTTATCCACTTGTACAAGAGCAAGCTGTAGACCAGTAGCGACGAACAAAGACAACATCTTCCCCACACCTTCATTCTTCAACCTTGAAGGTACGACAGTAAGGCATGATTAGTAGTATCTTCGGAATTTCACTACGTTTTTAAAGATGGCGATGCCCAAGCAGAGAGCGGATGGCTCTGTGACAGGATTGGGACGGGCGCAAGGATATGCAAGGGGCGACTAGATAGATATTGATACCAAAGGACAATGAATGCAGTAATTTCATGGTATGAGGTTTCAGACTCCACTGTCCAGCCGAACATCGGGACTTCTTGCACCGATTATTCTAACCAGTGAGTCATCAAATGTCAGCCTGCTGGTTTTGATGGCAAACAGGTATTGGTTCTAGTCAGCCACACTTCGATGAGGAGCGAATCCTTCCAGATAACGATACAAGCCTGCATTCCGAGCGGCGCTTCCAACTTCCGACATACCAACCAAAAAGAATAATTTACTGATCCATGCAACATATATCTGCGCTAATGTCCTCGACCAGACAATGTGAACCCGCTCGCTACAGTCCTCGGCCTCTTTACTAGATATCTGACAATTTCACCACTAACGACCGCACAATATGGCTGACAAGACATCCTTCCTTGAGGCCACCAAAGCTCGTCGCTCCCTCTACTCCCTCAGCAAAGAATCTCCCATATCGAATGGCCGTATCATCTCCATCGTCGAACACGCGATTCGTTATGCACCCTCGCCGTTTAATGCACGCTCTTGCCGATGCATCATACTCTTTGGAGACGACCACGATAAACTCTGGGACATGGGTGCTGCAGCCATCCAGAGTTGCATGCCTATGGCTGTAGATATCCTCATTCCCAAAGTTCAGGGCTTTCGCGGCGCATACGGCACTGTGAATTTTTTCTGTCAATCGTTATGTCTGTTTCGTTGCGCTGACTGAATCTTTAGGTCTTGTTCTTTGAGGATGTAGACTCGGTCAAGGAACTTAACCCTCGATTTGCGAAGATGTCTGAGGAGAATCCTGAATGTACGTTTCTTTCGATTTGTCTTCGCCAAGTCAAAGATGCTAATCTAGTCTTATAGGGTACGATCACAGCAGCGGAATGCATCAATACGTCGGTAAGTCACTTCATCTCCTGGCCCGCAAGAATCACTATCTAATTCGAAAATCACAGTCTGGACAGCTCTCGAAGCCGAAGGTCTTGGTTGCAATCTTCAGCACTACCAGGGCATGATGCACGAGGAGATGTACGCACACTGGAATATCCCAGAAACGTGGCAAGCAAAATCTCAACTTGTGTTTGGAAAGCCGTTGTCAGGTCCTCTAGTCGACAAGGAAAAGACGTTTCGGGATATTAAGGACTGTATCAAGGTTTATGGTCAATAGTCTAGCAACGAGATTTTCCATGAACGGCTCTGATTGAGACTCAAGGATCCTCCCCATGTGCGAAAGACAGTTACAGTGTAGCCATCAAAATGCACAGTAGTGTTCGAGTGGAGAGTATGGCCACATAAACACCTTGAAAGAATAGTCTCTCTGTGGATAGCAACCACTTCTAGAAGGTATTGTGCATTTTTGTAGCCTGAAACATCACTATACGTCACGCGTGGGAAGGGAGTCCGAAAGAGAAGTGACAGTCTTTTGCACAGGGGGAGGATAGACCCGGCAAACACAAGAGGGCTGACCTGGTTACTCTTTCATAACAAAAACAGAAGGGAGACTTTTCTGACATGACAAAACAGTTGTGAGCCTTATTATTGAGATGAAAAACAAGGGTCCCCTTCGGTCTCGAACTGTCGGACAAGTCACAGGGTTCGCGGGAAGATCTTCCGAGCCGGCATAAGCGAGCACGGGGAAGCAGGCGAAGGATTGACGCGAATCATTACCCCTTTAGTTAAATCTCTCACCTCATTGTTAGAGAGAGGGCTTTTTTGGCAAAACAAACCACTCATGATCCGCACATCTACCAACGTGTTTGTCGAGCACGCAACTGACCTGGTTGATCGCAATTCTGAGGCTTGCACAAATGACCAAATCAGATTCGTCAGGCCAACTTTTTTCTTCCGTACATACGGCGTTTCAGGTCGTACATGACGTTGGAATGACTCGACTAGCCACGGTCAAACCTCGAGCATGTTGCGTTTTGCTCGCAACCGTATGGTCGAGATTTCTTTTATTTCCCTTGTCCTGACTCTTGAAAGTTCTGCTTGAATAACTCTCTTCTATACGAGTTTTTGCATCAGGCGGCCCCTTAAACGTTGCCCTTTCGTTTACCGTCAAACGGAGCCTTTCCTGTGACCCGGCTTGGAGATTTGTTTATTGCGACGGAGACGGGCCATTTATAGCTTTGTCGCCTTCGGGACTTTTTTTGACCTTCTTATCTCTCTTTGACCCTGCATTATCGACTGTAAACGCAGGTGCAGAAAACGGTTTTCACAATGGATATCATGTCATCCATCACACAGGACAGATGCAAGAAGTTGTCTGACCCTTCCACAGGACAGTTTGCCATATCATGGTAAGTATTTAGATGATCTTCTCTTCGCGCCTGAAAAACATTCATTGTCTTCGCTCTCAATTCTCACAAACGAGCAATCACTGACATAGAGATCTTTACAACAGCGCACTCCTAGGATGGCTCTTGGTTTCCTACATTCCTCAGTTTGCGCGCATCATTGGTCGCAAGTCGGCAGAAGGCCTCTCGACTCTGTACATTCTTCTAGGCTCCCTTTCTGGAACATGTGCTGTGGCCAATATCATGGTCTTGCCTTCCAGCCAGACAGATATTGCTTGCTGTAGACATTACACACGCTTCGGATGTATCTCTCGTCTGTTGGGCATCTTCCAAGTCGTCAGTGGTGTATCTTTGTTCTGGTGCATGTAAGTTTCGAACATTCATTCTTTGTCTAAACAAGAAGTTCTCGGCAAATCATAAAACATTGGTATTGATCAATCACACAGCATGTTCCTCTACGTCTACTTCTCAGAGGAAGAAGCAGATGCCGAACTTCATGGTCGCCGCCGCTCTTTGTCATCTCCAGACCGCACTTTCCGCCGTGCTCGCCGCGCTATTCGTCTTCTGATCATCGTGGTTGCTTTTGCATTTGCTATTATGCTTATCAGCGCTGTCATCTTGAACCGCTTCCCCTGGTACTCCCAGGAGTGGGCTAATGTGTTGGGGATTGCTGTTGCTTGCTTTGCTTGCGTGCAGTGGGTGCCCCAGGTGTGGACCACTATTCACCTTGGCCATCTTGGAAGTTTGAGTCTGGCGAGTATTTGTATGGGTGCTCCTGTAAGTCTTTTGCCCACGTTTTGGTCGACTAGGGATTTTTTTTTTTTTCTTTTTCTGCAGAACTAACTTGTTATCTGCAGTACACATGGATCTTCGGCATCAATATGATCATCCGCCTCGGTCTCTCTGGCTGGTCCGTCTGGATCGTCTACGTGCTGGTCGGAATAATGCAACTTACCCTCATTATCACCGCCATCATCTACATGATCCGTGATAACCGCAAAGCTCGTCGTGCAGACGCTACTTCCGCAACTGCCTCTTCTACCAGAAGAGATGTCTCTGAGTCCCCCAGTACAAGAGCGCTGAGACCCCAACTGCAGGCTTGGAACAGCTTTGCTGCTCCTGCGAATGGGGAGACCGAGGGTGACAGTGAAAGAACGCCCCTGTTGGCAACCAGGAATAAGCATGTTGAGGAAACTGCTAGTCCAAGACGCGTTATCTAGACTTTGTGATTTGACGAAGCGTAAAGGTATGCTGTCAAGGACGCGTCTACGCGGTACAAGACATAGACGTTTTGAGTCTGATTGCTGCAAAGAAGGACTCGCTTTCGAGGTCATAAACACAGGGGAAATGGTGGGGGGCATAAACAAGGGGTGTTCTGGGAAAATGCTTGTATAATATGATGGTAATGATCACTTTCTTCTTTTTGTTCCTCTCTTCGCCGCCTGTCAGAGAATCTAATCTACACCCTGAGCTCTCGCAGCGAATGCAGAAATAAAGCAACATGCTCTAGATTGTACGTCAACTCTTGTCCGACCAGAATTGTATCATCTTTCGCTTTGGAGTAGCCAACGCGAGCTGCCAGCCTTTGATCTAGTGCTTTTGCTGCAGCTAACAGTTGTCGCAGACGATTACCATACGCGCCCGACCACTCGATAGGTTAGAGGACCCCGTCCTCAAAGATAAGAAGGTGGGATAGTCTCGGTGACCGAGATGTCTTCTTGGCATTTTCGGGACATTTTATATTAATCATCCGGAGTTTATAAAGCAGAATAGAATCGTCTGCAAAGCACTCTTGAGCAATTGATCCTTCGGAGTCACTATGAAAATACTCTGTCTACATGGAAAAGGCACAAGTGCAAGTATACTAGAAACGCAAACGGGTAAGGTCTTCCTAGTCAGCCTCGTTCTTTGCTGATACAGAACCAGCGGCTTTCCGACGACGTATACACGCTCTGGAGCCAGAAACACACCTGGTCTTTGACTTTGTCGATGGACCACTTATTGCGGATCATGCACCGTCGATAGACCAGTTCTTCAAGGGTCCTTTCTGGTCATTTTATCAATCGGCTGATATCGAAAACCTCCGCGCTGCTCATGCTTGGTTGCTCGAAGTGATAGAGAGACAAGGCCCTTATGATGGTGTTCTGGCTTTCTCGCAGGGTTGTGCTTTGGCTGCTACTTTGATGCTTGAGATACAGGCTGGTGTTAAAAGGACTGAAGTCAAGACAGCATTGAGATACAGACAACAGCCTTTCAAGTTTGCCATCTTCATCTGCGGCGGTTTACCCCTCTCATACTTTGGTGAGAAGGGATATACCATATCAGATGCAGCATTGCAGTATGACGAACAAGCCAGACTAGCCTTATCCTCTCAAGCATCCTTGAAGGCACTTCTCCAATGCGGGAGCCAACGGTGGAATCAGCAAGACTGGACAACTCTCGACAATGAGAAACACTCTCCGAGCAGTCATCACGAATCTCGTTCAGCGAGAACAGTGTTTGGTCTTGACTTGGCTCAAGTGGCAGACGCACACAAGATCTCAATCCCAACTGTTCACATTTACGGGTCCAAAGACCCTCGTATGGGATCTGCGCTGCAGCTGGCTGGGATGTGCAGGCCTGAAAAAACGAGACGTGCTTGCCATAGGGGTGGTCATGATATCCCCCGGACGTCTGAAGTAAGCGACTTGATAGCAGAATTGATCTTGTGGGCGTCAACAGAGATGGGACAGAGTGATGAGAGTTAAGTAACGTCTCGAGCCTGATATATTGCACAAGCACTTCCAACTTAGAAAATCAGTTTGTTCGAATATTGTCTACCATACTTGTTCGGAGTCATCCAGTCGTCGATGGAGGAACGATATCCCTTCTTGTTGAAACTTCTTATGCGGTTCAGAAGTGCATTTCAAGGATCAAGAAATCTTCATAAAAGAGGCCGGCGAAAAGACTATCGAGAGTAAAACTGCTCTGCTTTCTCGAAAATGCCTTCCGATTGTCGTGGCTACCTCATTAATAATCTTGGCACGATCAAGATTATTGAAGTGCCAGATCAAGGTGCATTATAAACAACACGATCAGGGCTCGGGTCCGCGCTCTCGAAATCCAATACAGCGTGAACAAAATAGCCGAGGACTTCACTCGATCTTGTCCGATCTCTTACAAACGACACCACCTCATATCACAGTACTGCTGCTAGATGAACAGTCAAAAAGAGATAGACAGTATATCTATCGAAACAGCAACAGAAAACTCCTCCCAGCGCTTTCATACGTCATGTTTGGTTCGCATATTACTGGGTGCGGCGTAGCACGTGGCGAGGTAATTCTTTTGGTGAGCTTCCCAACCACTGCACTAAAGGAGTCCCTTTGGTGACCAAACAGTGGAGAGCTTGCCGCTGGACAGGTCCCAAATTCAGTCGTATATAAAGGCTGACGGCGCTTGTACGCGCTCTACACATCTGGTGTCATCTTTGCGACAGGCTTTGACTCGATTTGTGCTCGAGTCTGGCCTCGGCTAGTCCGTCTGGGTTGCAACGTCTTGTCCATCTTGAAAATGTTCAATCTGACCACAAGGCTAGAAAGGCGTTTGCGGCAGGACCGATAGCCTCGCAAGGATGCGGTCTTTTTCAAATAATTTGCCATGCGAGCTAGCTGTAAGCAATCTGGCGCCAACGCCGAATATGCTTGAATGTTCGGATCGGAGATGGCAGAGACGAACTGGTATTCAAGTATGGCGACTGGCGTAGAGCTCGTTTTACGCCGTTCTGAAGCGGCAAGTAACTTTGATGAGTATGTATCCCCTTCCCAGTCTGTAACTGCCGTTACCGTCTCACATTGGCTTGGTTCAAGAGAGAATGTGCTTCACTCTTCGAAAGCAGAGTATCGTCAATCATATGGCTATGTTTCAATGGCTCTCTCCGCCAGACGTTCTGATCCGTGACCTCCTCACACAGCGAGACTGCTGTTTCGAAAATATGCCCTTTTTGCCAGATATCTGTCACCTGATGTGCTACAGGTTGTGTTGATAGCACATCGAAGGCCGTAACTACCTGGTTCAAGACGGGCATATCAATCAAGTCGCCCAGGATACAGATCTTCAGTCGACGAGCGTCTCGAGGTCACGATAGCGGGTGGGTGGGAAATGTGCTCAGCAATCAGGCTCGGCTTCGGCAAAGGTTCAGTCTGGGAAAAAGTTACAGTGGCCTCGAAATCGCGATGTGTCTTTTGTGCTTCCGTATGTGTTGATGAGAAAGGATTACCAGTCGCCCAAATACTGCCCCAAGTACTGTCACGTTTTACAGTGCTGTGTGTAGTGTTCGAAGGAAGTGTCGTCAGTGTCGGTGGTGAACCAGATATGCCGGTCAACCACATGCCGTGGCCTTGATATGTCATTGCGTTCTTGGTACCAGAGCTGTCAGATCCGGTCTGCAGATCGTAGACGCCTTGGCGAGCGGTGGCTATCTTGACCAGTTTCGACAACACACCGAATTCCAGCTTCAGTTTGATGCTGTAGCACATTCCCTTGAGTGTGACTTCGATCTGGTAGAGTCCGAGGTATTCGACAGCGAGAAGCGCAACGTCCAGAACGATGATTGCAATGTTGATGGCACCGAGCTCCCACATGATCTTCCTGAAACGACCATCGTCAATCACCTTCAGGACGCGACGGACTTCAACAAGGTAGATGAAGGATATAACGAGCTCCTGGAGCGAGAACACCGTCATCTGAATCTTTTCCATGACGGAGTAACCGAAAGTAAACAAATAGTATTTGCTAGAATTGGATCCAAGGGACAAGACGTTCGTTGGAACGGTGAGGACGATGGCGTTGATGATGATCATATAGAGTATGCCTCTGAGTAGTTTCCGGTTCTGCGTAATGCAATGTAACCGCGAGTACAAGACTAGACTCGATCCTGGCACCATGACGACCCAGCCGATACTCGATAGTATGATCATACCCATGGCATCTGCCTCTCCCACCTGTTTCAACCATGCGCCGACTTGGTACGGGATGATGGAGATGGCGGTGATGAGAAGCGACCAGAAATAGAGTCCGGAGTAGCGCTTGAAGACAACTAGGACCAGTATGATGATCTCGGCGGCATTGTACCATGCGATGGCTGTGAATGCAATCATCGCTCGAATGATGATGGCATTTTCGCCTTTGTAGCCGCCAGTAATGCCATTCTGTGCGTCGGTTATTCCGTCAGGCATATCGGTCTGGGATAACCAGCCCGAAATATTCCGGTACGTTGATATATATGTGAGATGGTGCTTGGAGTTTCTAGGACATGGTTGCGCTGGGAGACAGCCTGGAGATGGCGTCTTTCCAGGAGAGAAGATGGACGTGGTAAGCAGAAAGACGGAAGAAAGGAGAAGGTATCCATGACTGCGAGTGACAACAGCCTTGAATCCTTCGCATGCAACGTCTTCGGAGGCTCAGGCCAGATCGGCGCGTGAGCATGTCTAACAGGGTTGACGGCCTGACGGGACGCCATGCACGTCACATTGCGGGGCTCCACCAGTCGACAACGCCTGCCTCCACTCTAGACCGCTAAAGGTGTGGCAGGGCTGACCTTTCGGTTATAAGGCATCTGACTCTTCTCCCGAGGTGGGTGATATAGGCTATTTCCGAGCTGCAAAGATGCGAGATTGTGAGACATGTCAATTGATATTATTGACAGAGATCTACCATATTGTGGTCCGCAGGCTCTATTTGCGTACGTCCCCTGCAGAAACATGAACGCGTAATCTACCGTCCCCGTGTGCTAAAAGACTGTCACAGGGAGCACGGTACTTTCGCAAAAAACGTAGTCTCCACAGACAGCCCCATAAAAGGCTATCTCCACGGCCAGACCCATACCCAGAGTACAAGTGTGCATTTCGATAAATTGATGCCCTTGTGCGTCGGGATGTGGGAGGGTCAATCGCAAGATTGTGACAGTTCTTAGCACACGGGGAGGAGAGAGCCAAACGCTGAAGAGCATGAGGTAGCAGACAGCTTGTAGCCCGAGACTCTAATACACCTATGGCATGATCAAAGCTTGGAGCTGATAGAACCCCCACAGCGTTGCAGTATCTCCAGCGCGCCAGAAGATGTCTCATCTACAATGTCGGCGGCAGATTTGGCTTCTTTGATCAACCCGACACCAG
>Ga0115851_101298_pt1 | contig 13041 bp, 10 predicted proteins | sample InSIn2gowninarea_FD_83865 | JGI IMG/M metagenome (GOLD analysis project Ga0115851, IMG submission 83865)
ATGAGCATGCTAGTAGACGATTTAGATGGAGGAGCCATGCCAATGTACCTAGATGCAATAGAGGCAAGAGTTTGCTTCAGCAAGATGTCACCATGGAGTGCATACACACCATCATGGATGACCAAGCTTGGCATCATCTCACTACCTTCACCATCACAAGCATGTCAAGGAAGTTCAACTGTTAATAGTGGGATGTAATAGTCATAGAGTAGATGAAGATTCATGAGGGTAGATGAACAGTCACAAAGGGGAATGTCAAGGGTCACCCCACCCTTTTCTATAAATAGAACCTCATAACTTATTTTAAATGCTTTTGGTCATCCAAGCTTTTGATAAGACTAGGTAATGAGCCTTGGCTTCTCCGCTACACAAAGTTAGTACATCTCTTTAGAGGAGTAGGTGGTTGTGGCTATAACATTCAGCTGTCAGAACTAGTTGTTAGACATGGATGTATTGTATGATTGGAACTTGCACTTATTTAATATAATGGAGCCATGAAATTTCATGCATATCTTGTATTGTATTCTATGCTTTAAATGATATCTATATTTGTTTGCTTATGCATGCATCTATGGACTATTCTGGGTATGTATGTATGAATCTTTTTGAAAATTGTTGTTGGTTTAACCATCACTTTGGATTGCTAGCTAACTTGCCTTCAATGTTGTGGTACACCTTTTCTCATGTGTTCCCTTCTTAACTATGTGTTATCACAGGTTTCAAGGGGCGCACTCATTTCAACCCCCATGTGTTAGAACCTCTCATGTACCTTCCTTGGCTTGTTGTAGCTGTCACACCCTTTCTACCAACAAATACATCTTACTTGCCTCTCTACGAAATCGTGGTCAAAGCATTATAGTATGACCCACTGTTGGGACTCCTACCCAAAATGGTCTGAGGTCTAATTAGGACTTATTACCGGGGAGATCCCCTTACATGTTGGCAGGTCCAGCACCATCAACAGCATGCTAATATTGTATCAAGCATTAATACTTATTCCATTTATTTTTTGCTTCTTGCAACATTTAGGAATCTTGTTTTATACTTCTATGAATTATAGTAGCATGTTGTTGTCCTATATGTGTTTCCATTGATATAACATGTTGATGTATGTACTCATGAGTCCCTGTGTATCATCTTGAGTCTATTTTACACTTCTTGAGGGTTGTCATGTTGATGTAGAATGTTGTCATAAGTATTAGAAGGCATGTAGAAGAGATGTCATGACGTATTAAGGCCACATTTGAAGCTGAGCTACATGTGTGCTAGAGGGCTAGTTGATGATGTGTGTAGATTCTTGTTGAGTTACGCAATTAGTTTCCTGGTGTCAAGTTGGACTTTGAAGGATGGTTTACAAGTCTTATAAGTTATCAATCGCCTGAACCTCTATTGTAAGTTTGAGGGAATTATCTCTTGTTTTACCTTATGAAATTGTTCATTCACTGACTTGTTGTGTTATGAGAGAGACCGGCTGGATGAGGTCAGTGTTATGTGAGTGAAAGATGAAAAGATGAGAAAATATCTAGATCTTGCATTCTAATTTGGAATTAAATCTTTTTTGGTGAATATTTTTGTTAGAATTTTCCAGAAAAGGGGCGGAACAAGTTATGGGGTCTCGAGAAAGTGATCAAAGTTGAAATTATCAAAAGACTAGTGGAATGAATGACTTGATTTTATCAAAAATTCCAACTTCATCAAATCTGAAGGGTGTGAAAAGGATTTGGGCAAGATCCATCACTTGAAGAATTAATTGATCTAAGGATTTACAAAGATGAGAATTCGGGAAGTTTATTTGGTAGGTTCTCTAGCAATGTGAGTTAGTGAGTGCGCATGAGTTACTAGTGCACAACCAGTGAGTTTTGTAGTGAATTTTCAGTTTTAGAATTGCAGTGCTCTTCAGAGATTATTCTTCAACAGCATTTCAGAATTCTGTGCAAATATTGAAGATTAGTTTCGAGTGTGTGTGTGGAGAGATTTATTCTCTCAATTGGAGTGTGAAATTGTGGATGCATAAGTGTTCTAATTTGTTGCATGTTTTGATTATGAAACAATATTTTTAGTTATGTATCATATTTTCTACAGCATAATTGTTTGTACTTTGAGTGGGGGCTTCAAGCTAAGTGCATGTTAATTGTCTATTTTAGGAATGGATGCTCCAAGTTGGTTATGGCCAACATTTTTCATTTCAGTCAAGGGGTGGATTCTCCATTACTAATGGTGGTTACTGGATGTAATGTAAATGAAACTATTTTGAAGTAATAGATAGTAAGAAGAAGAAACAAACAATTTGGTAGTTTTTTTCCTTGAAGGGAGTTTTTTCCACCTAAAATACAAGTGTCTACATGTTATGGTTGTTTGTGTTTTCATCTGCATGATATTTATATATATTTTTGAAGTTCATTTCTCAATAATTTGTATTTGTAGGATAATTATCACAAACACGAAGAATAAATTGTTGCATTAAGGGCCAATCTATCAAAAGTAGAAAATAAAGCATGCCTAAATCAGAAATTTGTCAAGGGATCTAAAACCTTGCAAAATATCCTCAACATGCAAAGGTCATCTTAGGAAAAAATTGGTTTGGGGTTTAAGCCTCCACTTCCAAATGTCATATATCAGCCAAGTATTAGTTATGCAAATGCTATGAAAGGAAAATAAAATCAAACAGATTTTGTTGCAACTAGTAGGAGTGAGAAAAGGAATGAAGCTAAAATAAAATCATAAAATCAACAAGTGAAGCAAGCAAGATCCTTAAATTTCACTCCTCCATCATGGAAACAAAAGTTTAGGTATCCTACATTATTTTATGGTTATTGTTTTGCATGTAATAATTTTGGACAGAAAGCCATAAAGTTTAGGTGAAAGATGTTTCCTAGAAGAAATTTTGATAGATCAAGAGTTTCTCAAGGTCCAAATATTTTTCATGCAAATGGAAAAAATTATTTTTCTCACCTAATTAATGAGATCGAGTGTTTCACATCCAATAACATTCGTCACAAAGCTAGTGAATGTAAATCTAGCCTTCCAAATTCATTAATGTAGCACATTCAAGAGAAATTTAATCACTAGAAAGTTAAAAAAAGATGGAAGAAAATTGTGAGCTTTATTTGATATCCCATTATCAACACGAGCAGTGGCTGATTTATAGTGATTTCTCCAAGAACATCACCGGTGCTAAGATAAAATTTCTACAACTAAAAGAATTAGAAAAGGGAAATGTAATTTTTCGAAATGATGCAATAGTTCCCATTAGAGGCAATGGAATAACTAGATTGGACAACAATGCCACAGCTCAAAATTTGATGTATGTTGATGGTTTGAAGCACGCTATCCTTAGTGTGAGTCAATTTTGTGATAATGAGTGTGAGCTCATTTTCAGATCTAATGAGTGTGAGACCAAAAATGCTAAATCAGGAAAGATAGTTACAAAGGCCATTAGAAGTGACAGTAACATGTCTATTTTTATGACACTAGAAGTTTTTGATTCATGAGAAAAATAGAAGAATATTGACTATGGCATAAAATATTGAATCATGTTGCTTTTGGAAATGTAGTCAAAATTACCAAGAATGGAGTTGTTAGAGGGTTACCAAGGTTGGTTAGAATGTATACAAAAACATGCAAGTCATGCAAATTTTGGAAACAAACAAGAGTGCATTTTAAATCCAAGGAGTTTAGTACAAGCAAACAATTGGAGCTAGTGCATGTATATGTATGTGGCCCTAGAAGGAAGAAAATTCCAAAAGGTGAGAGATATTTCATATTTTATTTTTATGACTTCACTAGGGCCACGTGGATTATTCTCTTGAAAGAATATCAAAAGATTTCAACAAGTTTAACTATTTTAAGGAACTTGTTGAAAATAAGATTGATTTGAAGATAAAGTGTCTTAGATTTGATAGAGGAAGAAAGTTCATCTCCAAGGAATTTGATGACTTTTGTGTGGAGCATGGGATCAGGAGGCAATACTCCATAGCTAGAACACAATAAAAAAATGGTTTCGTGGAGAGGAAAAAGAAGTTGATCCAAGATATGGCATGTGCTATGTTGGATGTAGCTGATGTAACAGATACCCTTGGGGAGAAGCTAGTCAAAAAAAAAATGGCCAACAAAGTTCTTCTTAGGCCTAATGACGAAAAAAATCATTATGAACTATGTAAAGGAAGACCAACAAAAATTGACCACTTCAAATTTTTTGGGAGAAAATGCTACATCAAAAGAAATGAAGACAAACTTGGAAATTGTGAACTAAGAGCTGATGAAATCATGTTCCTTGGCTATTCCTTCAAGAGAAGTGGAATCCTACAAATGATGCAAAAAGAGAACTAAAAAGGTAATCAAAGGTATTGACGTTGTTGTGGATGAAGATTTTCCTAAATCTAATGATTTCAAAGATGTGCATGTGGTCATGATTTCGTTGAATATGAGGACCAAGAAAGTTCTGAAGAAGAGGAAGAAGGGATAAATGCATCCACTACAAAGAAGGCTCCACCAAGTAACATTAAAAGAAGCACCCAAAAGGTCAAATTCTCAGAAACAAAGAGCTTGGAGTGGAAACAAGGAAGAAATTGTTGGATAGTTTCAATCAAGCACACTTTTCATTATTGTCTCAAATATAGCCCAAAAGCTTCAATGAGGCTAAAGGAGATCAAAATTGGTTGAAATAAATGAATGATGAATTAGATCATCTTGAAAAGAGAAATACATGGGAGCTTGTACCAAGGCCAAAGGACAAAAACATCATTGGAACCAAGTGGGTGTTTAGGAAAAAGCTAGATGAAGAAGGAAAGGTGGTAATGAACAAAGAAAGACTTGTTGGAAAAGGGTGTACTCAGGTAGAAGGTATTGATTTTGATAAAAACTTTTACACCTATAGCTAGATTAGATGCTATAATAATGTTTCTAGCCTTTGCATGCTACAAGAAAATTAAAGTTTACCAAATGGATGTGAAATCATCTTTCTTGAATGGTCATCTAGAAGAGGAATTTTATATAGAGTAGATTGAAGGTTTCTTATTCAAAGATGATGAGAATAAAATGTGCATGTTGAAAAAGGCTCTTTATGGCTTGAAACAGGCTCCAAGAAAATGTTATGCAAAGGTAGACAAACATCTACAACATCAAGGCTTCATAAAGGGATCTATGGCCAATAATTTATATATCAAATTTGAAGATGATTGACATTTTCTAATAATTGTTGTGTATGTAGATGATCTTATTTTTGGGGGTGATTTGGAGAAGATGGTCCATAATTTTGCACAAGAAATGAAAAAACAATTTGAGATGTCAATGTTGGGTGAGCTTACTTTCTTTCTTGGTTTGCAAGTTATTCAAGATGAAAAAAGCATTTTTATTTCTCAATCAAAGTATCTTAGAGAGAAATTAAAATAATTTGGCTTGGAATACTGCAAACCAATGTGCACTCCTATGGTTACCAGTGGTAAGTTGAGTAACGAAGATGAATCACTAGAAATAAATCAGTCCATGCATCGTTCCATGATTGGAATATTATTGTATCTAATTGCTTCTAGATCTAATACCATGCAAGTTGTAGGACTGGTCTCAAGATTTCAAGCTAATCCCAAGCAGACTCATCGTAATGTTGTAAAGAGGAAATTCAAGTACCTTCAAGTCACTCTTGATTATGGACTATGGTATCCCAAAGGTAAAAAGTTCTACTTGAATGCTTTTACTGATGCTTATTGGGCTAGTAGTATTGATGGCAGGAAAAGTACTTAAGGAGCAGCTCACCTTTTGGGATATTGTTTAGTCTCTTGGGAAAGAATGAAACATAGTTATATCTCTCTATCCATAGCTAATGTTGAATATATATCAACAACCACTTGTTGTCCACACATATTATGGATGAAGAAAACTGGTCAATACATTCATGTTGAGTATGAAGGTCCTCTTCCCATCATGGTAAACAACACAAGTGCAATTATCATCTCCAAAAATCCAGTTCTTCATTCCAAGACCAACCACATACCAATCAAATATCATTTTCTAAGAGGAAAAGTGGCCAAAAAGGTTGTGAAGTTGGAATATATTGCTTCAAATGAAATAATTGCAAATATGTTCACCAAGCTACTTCTAAGGGAGAAATTTGAATATCTTAGAGAGGAAATGGGTGTTGTGCCTTTTTGAAGGCATTGAAGAGTTTTTCAAGGAGCTAGTTGTTTTCATATGGCTGCCACCAAAAGAAATTTCAGCTGCAAAATTTGGAGAATGAGTGGTGATTAGCTGTTTGCATGATTTTCAAGGCATTATGAATTTTTCTCATTCTTCTTCTTACTTCATTTAATATGGATTACTTCTTCATGTATATTTATTCTTTAATATTGTGTGGTATCACATATACTTATGGGGAGAATGGTCAATAACTCAGGTGGAGTATTTGTTGCACCGCTTCAAGGGGAGTACTTCATTTTTGTCCATGTATCACATCGTTGTTATGTATTTTCTCTTGCCATGTAAAACCCCTTGCCGTTGATTTCAAAGGGGTATAGAGAGTTAGTTACCTATGTGCTTAGCTTTAAATTGTTGTATGTAAATGTCATATTTATTTTTTAGAAGTTTCAGGTCGATATCATTGGAGAAGGGGGGGTTTCTTGGCCTATTTGTGTTGCCATTGACATCACTTGTTGATGTATGTACTTGTGAGTCCCTATGTATCATCTTAATTTTGTTGTACACTTGTTGAGGGATGTCATGGTAATTTAAAATGTTCTCATAAGTCTTATAAGGTCTCTAGAAGAGATTTCATGAGCTATTAAAGCCTCATCGAAATTTGAGCTAAATGTGTGCTAGAGGTCTAGTTGATGATGTGTGTATTGCCTTGATTTGGTCAAGAATTCTAGCTCAATCAAATCTGAAGGATGTTAAAAGGATTTGGGCAAGCTCCATCACTTGAACAATTAATTAATCTCATGATTTACAAATATGAGAAGGTAGGAAGTTAATTTGGTTGGTTCTCTAATAGTGTGAGTGACTGGTTGAGTGTGCATGAGTTACTAATCCACAACCAATGAGTTTTGTAGTGAGTTCAAATTTTTAGAATTGCAGTGTGCTTCAGAGACTATTCTTCAACAATATTTCATAGCTATGAGCATAGATTGAATATTAGTTTGGAGAGTGTTTGTGGAGATATTTTTCCTCTAAATTGGAGTGTGAAATTGTGGTTGTATGAGTGCTCTTATTTGTTTCCTGTTTTGATTATGTAGCATTATTTTTAGTTCTGAATCATATTTTCCTATAGCATAATTGTTTATACTTGGAGTTGGGGTTTCAAGCTAAGTGCATGTTAATTATCTATTGTAGGAGTGGGTGCTCCAAGTTGGTTGTGGAAAACATTTCTCATATTAGTGAAAGGGTGGGTGCTCCATTACTTGGGGTGGTTAGCTGATGTAATGTGAATGAGAATATTTTGAAGCAATAGACAATAAGAATAAGAGAAAAATCATTTAGTGGTATTTTTTCCCTACAGAAGGGTTTTTCAACTTAAAATCCAAGTGTCTACATGTGCTAATTATTTGTTCCTTTCAAGTGCATGATATTGATATATCTTTCTGAAGTTAATTTTTGAATAATTTTTATTTCCAGAAATAGTTTTTATATTTTATAATACTGATTCACTCACCCTCCAAATATTACTTTTTTCTAACACGTGTTTCCTCATATATATATATATATATATAATCTAGGTTTAAATACAATGCAACCAAATCCCGATTCTTTCTTTTGTTTTTATGTTAAAGTATTCACTCACTGTCTTTTTTCAAGGAGGATTCAATGTTGGGATCCTAGTTTTGGGTTCCCTCATTAATATTTCCTTGATCAAGATATGTTTAGGGTATGAAAAGTTTAAAGAATAACCTTAGGGTTCTCAATTTAATACTTCCCCGTACTTCTAACCCTAACCAATACACACAAATTTTTTTATATATTTTCCATAGAGGCTATTAATCATAATAAAATAGACCCTAACTCATTTATATTATACATATTTAATAATACTTATTTTAGCATAAATAAATAAAATATTTCTCAAAACATTATCTTTCTCATTCCTACTTCAATCATATGCACATCCTAAAATTTCATGTACATAGCATAACATCCCAAACAATTGAAATACTTATATAATATTTCTATATATACAATATATTATGTGACATTTCTCTAAAATGTTGAACTATAGTCTTTGTAGATCCCCTCGAGTTGTAGGCTCCTTTCCGAACAGGAAACCAATCGGCAATCCTCCATAGTTTTTCACCTACTCAAGCCCAAAAAACAACCTACCAATTTTGTGCACAAGTCTAGTCTTTATCTCCCACCGAGGCCTTGTTTTTAAATTTAGATTGCCTTTATCTCCCACAATACTCATTCTAAAACATATTCCACGCATGAAATTTATCTCTATTCATGGTATCTTTCGTGGTTAGAATAACCAAAAAGGGTCATCTCCCTTTCCAAAATAGAGTAATTTTTTCTTCTTGTGTTTCATGTCCCTTTTTGAACCAATATTAAGTCTAATTGTTTCTCAGAATTAGGAGTCTAACTAGTCACAGGGTGGCTCCTCTTGTATTTCAAAAAATAAGAATAAGTAAAATAATTTTATTTTATTAACATAAATAAATATTTAAGATCTCATAAAATATTCACTTTTCCATTTTAAGATTTTTTGCTACATTCCAAACTTATAAAGCCATGAAATTCTTTTATAGGAATGATTTTACTAGGGGTACTACATCTCCACTCCCCTTAAAATGGAACATCATTCTTAGTGTCTTTACATATTGATTTCCTTTAAAACAATATAGGAAAAATATTTTTCATTTTTTCGTCAATATCATAAGTGACTTCCTTAGCCCTAAATTACTTCCATTGCACTTCAACTTCATCAATGGATCAATTTCGCATTATAGTTTGCCTTCGGTTAAAAATTTGTAGAGGCTCAACCTAGAATTCACCTTATGATTTGACCTGTATAACATTCCAATCAATAAAATGAGGAGGATCATGAATATAATTTTTCAAAAGAGACACATGAAATAAATTATCAACCTTAATCTCTACTGGAAATACTAGTTGGTAGGCCACTGTTCCTATCTTGGTTAGTATTTTAAATGGCCTATAAATTTGAGGGGTTAATTTAGCATAATTCCCCAATTTTAGGGTACTATTTTTTTGTTGAGATTTAATATATACATGTTCCTCATCTTGAACTTCTTTTTCTATCGTCTTTACATATTCATAACTCTTATATTTTTCCTAATTGTTTTTAAGGTTCTACTTCATTTTTTTCATACTTTGTTCCGTTTTTTTACAAAACATATGGTCCTAACACAAGCCTATCCTTAGGTTAAATCCAACTCAAAGGATTATGTCACTTTCTACCATGCATAACTTTGAAATGACTCATATTGTGCAATTCCTATTAACTATTGTTATAGGACCCAACCAAATGCAAAATAATCCACCCATTTAAAGGGTCGATTCATTACGTACATGTGTATCATGTATTCAAGGGTTTTATTTGTCCTTTTTGTTTTCTAATCTATTTGTTGGTGATACATAGTGTTCAAGATCTCTTGTATGCCCATTCTTGTAAACAATTCCTTCTAAAAATTTTAAGTGAATTTCATATCCCTATCTGATATGACAATTTTGGGTACTTGTGTAATTTCAAAATTTCATTCATGGAAACATATGCTACCTTTATAGCTTTAAAAGTAGATTTTATAGGTATAAAATGTGTGTATTTTGGTAGTTAATCTACCACAACCATAATTTTGCCATGCTTCCTTCTAGATATAGGTAATATAATGATCAAATCTAACGCAATTACCTCCCACTTCCATTTTGTTATAGGTAGGGGGTTCAATAATCATGCAGAGCACTCATTTTCTAACTTTACCTTTTGACATTCTTGGAATTTTATGAGATGCATTTCCACTTCATTTTTCGTTTTGGGCCCAAAGGATTATTTTTCAATTGCTAAGATCATTTTTTGATAATTAAGGTGAGCTCAAAATGATTATTTATGGTGCTCATCCATTATTGATTGTTTAATTATGAACATCATGGACATAGATTCTGTTTCCAATGTTAGATAACCATTTTCATTAATTGAATACTCTAGCTATTCTACGTGACTAGATTTAGCTTTCAAAGTTTCCGATATCTAATTATAAATTTTATCTTCTAAATTTATTGTCAAAATTTATTCTATAATTTTGTTTCAAAACTACTTAATACTACCTCACAAGTATGCTTCGAACTTCAACTTAGTGCATCAACTATTTTATTTTTCTTCCCTTTTATATTCTTTATATCAAATAAAGACATCCACCTGTCCTATTTGACATTCTTGTCAGGTTAACTGAAAAAATATTTTAAACTCATATGATCATTGATTAAAGTAAGATTCGTACCAATTAAATAGATCCTCCACATCTTAAGTGTGTTAATAATCATACCTAATTTCAACTCATAAACTGCATAATTTCCTTCATGGTCCTTTAATTTCTGAGACTCAAAAGCTACCAGAAAATTTTCCTGCATTTGTAATCTTACCCAGCCTTTAGAAGAAATGTCAATACATACTATAAAATCCTTGTCATGATCTATTATTTTAACCACAAGTGAAATAGTGAGCAGATGCTTCAGCTATTGAAAACTCTCTTAACATTTTTGAGTCTACACAAATTTAACGCCCGTTTTTCTACATAGATGTTATGGGTAAGCCAATTTGGATAAATGTTTTATGAATCCATGATAGTATATCGTGACACTGATAAATTATCTAACATCTAGCACATCGTTAGGAATTGGCCAATTAATAATGGATTTCACATTTTTAGGATCTACAACTATTCCATCACTAGACATGACATGTCCTAAATACTAGATTTTATATTGGTAAAATTCACACAATGAATTTATTGTATAACTAAAGTTCCCATAGAGTCTCTAGCACTATTTATAGAAGTTTTTCATGCTCCTCTAGTTTCTTTGAATAGATCATCACATCATTGATAAATATTAACATGAATTTATACAAATCCTTCTAAAGGTGTTATTCATTAAACAGATAAAGGTAGGTGGTGAATTTGTAAGTCCAAAGGGATCTAATATAAATTCATAGTGCACATATCAGGTCCAAAAAGTTGTTTTGGGAATATTTTCCCCTCTAATCTTTTATTGATGGTATGTATATGTTAGCTATGTTTTAGAAACAATAGGTTCTCTGCACACTTGGTCAAATAAATTGCCAATTCCATGTAGTGGGTACTTATTATTAATTGTTAATTTATTCATTTTCCTATGATCAATTCATAATATAAATGTACCACCCTTATTTTTAATGAATAAGAATGGTGCTCCCCACAATAAAAAAAAAAAAGAAGGTTTGATATACCCCTTATTTAATAATTTTTTAAGTCATAATTTTAATTCCATTAATTATGGCTCACTTATCTAGTAAGTTTCTTTAGACAGTGATGAATACCTTGGTATTAGTTACATATATGAATCAATTTCTCTCTTAAGTGGAAAAATAGGAATTTAATTTATGATTACATCCATCTAATCTTGGATTACTTCTAGATCATCCAAGGGTTTAGATTTGATTTCCTGTGAATGTTGTTTTACTTGAATAGAAAATATCTCACACCTTTTTAATAGTAAGGTGGATATTTTTCAAAAAGAAATGGGTGTAGTTATATCTTTTATAATTTGAATTTGTCCATTGTGCATGGTGCACATAACCATTTTATCTAAACAATTGACAATCATTTTATGTCCTTCCAACTAATCTATCCCCACTATTATATCATAAGAACCTAAAAGAATATTTTTTATACTCATAGTGGTTTTTCTTCCAACTAGATCAATAGGACATGTCTTCACCTAGTTAGTCACTTTCCTCTTTATGCCAATAGCCAACTAAACCAATAAAGAGCTGTTTTATATTTCCAAGTTTAATTTACATTTTTCTACACTCTCGGGACTAACATAACTCAAATTTGCACAACGATCTATCAAAATAGAAAAGTTTTGGTTCAAAAATTCACCTTCTATCTCAACCATGGTGGATTGATATTCCACCTAGCATTACTCAATTGTTGCCTTAATCAAGAAAATTTTCTTGGCCACATCATTTACCATGGACGCGTCTTGAATATTTTGTAAAGTATACATACATTATGTGTTATGTGGGAAATTTCACAAAAGATGAGGCTCTTCATAGGCCCAATGCTTTAACGATTCCTTTTCTTTCCCGCCGAATCCTTTATTTTTCAAGCATGTCTATTTACATATAGTCTGAGTCTATGTATTTTGCATCTAACTATTCCTTTTACTAAAATTAGTCCAACTCTATTTTCCCTTATCAAAACTCTTGAAAGAACTAGATCTTACTCTTTTCCACCCCGTGCAAATATTTCTTTCTATTGGGCCACATTTTCACATTTTTGTTTATGTCTTTCTAAGCATGTTAGTAGTTGATTGCTTCCTTTCAAATGCCCTAATCCATCATTTTGAGGATATCATATTTAATTCATTCATTAAAAGAGAGGAATGCATTTAATAAAATGTTGTCCCTTAGCTTTTTCTTCTTGTATATATGGCACATGTCTCAAAAGGTGAGTCTATTTTGTGATAAATTCATCCATTGTCATTTGGACAAGTTTCAAATCATGAAATTGTTTTTCCTTGTAAATGGTTTGTAACTAATTTAGCTTTTAAATTATCTAAGTATCCATAGACTTGCAAATATTTTCTTCTTCAGATTCTCCATCATAGGTTGGAAGTCTAATTTTCTTGAACCCCCCTTGCAATTCTATTCTCGGTTTATTTCTGTAATTTAGAGGTAAATTAGTGGAACCATACTCTTCTTAATTATGAAATTTAGTTTCCTTACTCTCAGCCACATCATCAAGATTCTTCCATTTCAAAGTTTCTCCTTTTTCCTCTTGCTCTTCCTCGATTATTGGTACCTGAATCTTAGGATTTGATCCATATGTTAGATTTTTAATA
>Ga0115851_101299_pt1 | contig 13040 bp, 16 predicted proteins | sample InSIn2gowninarea_FD_83865 | JGI IMG/M metagenome (GOLD analysis project Ga0115851, IMG submission 83865)
ATCATTGTCTCCATGACTACCTATTAGTGCCATTGGTGATTCTAGTTGTAGTCTGTACAACCTGTTACTTTGGATCCTGATCTGCACTTTCTTTTTCGAGCTTGGGTGTTTGACATATACTTTCTCCTTGATGAAGAAAACATCATAGCCTTTGCCTTGAAGTTGCGACACGGAAAGTAAATTCATCCCCAATCCTGGTACATGCAGCACATTGGTAGCACACAACCGCTCTCCTATTTCTGTTTGAAAAACTATGGTATAGAAGAATGGGACATTTGCACTATGGGGCTCTAAGAATTCTTAGGAACACTGTAACAGGAGTTTCGGATCTTAGTACGAAAAGAGATGATGTATGCAGAGGATGTGCTCTGGGAAAGTATGCTAAAGCGACATTTCCTAGAAGTAAAAACAGGACGAAGAGTGTACTAGGATTGATACACTCAGATATTTGCGGACCTATGTCCACTAAAGCTCTTAATGGTGTCGAGTACTTCCTCACCTTCATTGGTGACCACTCAAGGAAAACTTGGATTTATTTTCTGAAAACCAATGACGAGGTTTTCTGTCAATTCAAAGAGTTCAAGGCTCTAGTGGAGAATCTGGCTGGGAAGAAAAAAAATTGCGCTCAGATAATGGTGGAGAGTATGTCGATAAAGACTTCACTGATTTTTGCGCTAAGGAGGGCATCAGAAGAGAGTGGATAGCTCCTTACAATCTGGAGCAGAATGTAATAGAAAGGAAGAACAGGACTATCGTAGAAGTAGCTAGGGCCATGATGTATAATCAGGATATGCCAAAATTCCTGTGGGCAAAAGCATGCAACACGGTAGTCTATGTTCAGAATAGAACTCCTCATCAAGCATTCGGCAAGGTTACTCCAGAGAAAATCTTCACATGGAAGACGTCTGAAGTTAGTCATTTCAGGATATTTGGGAGCTTAGCATATTGCCGCATACCCGAGGAAAAGAGGAAGACGCTGGATCAAACGGCAGAGAAAGGATATCTAGTAGGATATAGCGAGAACGCTAAGGCATACAAAATCTATCTTCCAAAGAGTAGGAAGGTAGTAGTTCGACAAGATCTGAAGTTCATGGAGGACAGGGCTTTCAGAAAATCTCAAGAAATGCCTTCCGAGGAGCAGTCAAAAGAGAAGTCATTGGTCAAACCTCTTCAACCAATAGAAGTAAAGAATTCTTCCTCGAATCAGGAAGAATCATAGGAGGAGGAGGAGGAGCTAACAGAAGCACTTGCTGGCAGAGGAAGAACAAACAGGGAACTTTGTCAAATTCTACAAGATGCAGAGGATTTCATCGGTGCACCAAGGAACAATAAGAGGGAGCGAAAACAGCGAGATAGATATCAAGCATTAGTAGCTTAGGATGGGGAGCCTGACAGTTTTTAGGAGGCTACTCAACATCAGGTTTGGTTGGATGCGATGGTAGAGGAGTACAACTCCATAATGGTGAACGATGTCTAGGAGGTAGTGCCAAGGCCTCAAGACAAATCGGTGGTACGTGTGGAAAAATACAAAGTCAGGTTTGTGGCTAGCGGGTATTCTTAGAAGGAAGGAATTGACTATGAAGATACCTTCACCCCAGTAGCTAGGTATACATCTATTAGAACCGTGATATCTCTTGCAGCACAGATGGGATGGGAGATTCATTAAATAGATGTCAAAACGACATTTCTAAATGGGGTGATAGAAGAAGAGGTATACATTGAACAGCGAGAAAGCTTTGAGACACATGAAAAGAAGTCTCATGTATGTAGATTGAAGAAAGCCTTGTATGCACTGAAACAGGCACCTAGAGCATGGTATGGTCAAATTGATGGCTACTTGCAGAATATGGAATTTGTCAAGAGTGGCGCAGATCCAAATCTCTACTATTTGGTTGTAGAGAATGAGCCTCTAATCCTAGTATTATATGTGGATGATCTCTTGTTGACAGGATCATTCAAGCTCATCGAGGACTGCAAGAAGAATCTAGCCACAAAATTTGACATGAAGGATTTGAGACAAATGCATTATTTCCTAGGGTTGGAAGTTTGGCAGCAAAAGGGGGAGATCTTCCTTGGACAAGGGAGATATGCTACAGAAATACTAAAAAGATTCAGGATAGAGGATTGTAGACCCATGGCTACTCCAATGATCACCAACTAGAAGAAAATTGATGCATCAAAAGACAAGGATATTGATCCCACCTTATATAGGCAACTCATAGGGTCCATGATGTATCTGGTCAATACCAGACCAGACATTCGTTACGCTGTCAACACCCTCAATTAGTTCATGGTCGAGCTCAAGAGGGCACACTGGGTAGCAGCCAAACATGGTCTCAGATATATACAGGGAACAATTGATTATGGACTCTTGTACACCAGGAGTAAGGATATCAGATTGAGTGGATTCATTGATGCAGATTGTGCTGGAAGTTCAGTAGATCGGAAAAGTACCTCTGGTACTGTTTCAACATTGGATTAGGAATGACCTCCTCATGCAGTAGGAAACAGAAGTCCGTAGCTCTGAGCTCAGCTGAGGTAGAATATATGGTTGTAAGCACAGCTTCATGTGAAGCTATATGGCTTAGAAAATTGCTTGTGAACCTATTTAGAAGAAACATGGAGGTGATCAAGATCATGTGTGATAATCAGAGTTGCATCAAGCTCTCTGAGAATCTAGTATTTCACAATCGGTCAAAGCATATTGATATCCGGTGTCACTTTATTAGAGACTGTGTCCAACGAGGAGCTGTACAGTTGAGCTACACTCCTACGGGAGGATAGGTGGCAAACATCCTCACCAAGGCCCTTGGAAGAACAAAGTTTGATTGTTTGAGGGAAAAGATGGGGATGATAAAGAATCCATTTCAATAGCAAAAATGGGGGTGATGTTGCAGTGTAGTAGCAGGCAGCAGTAGTATGATGCAGCATGACGAGAAGAGATTCCAGTGCAGATGCAATGTTGGGAAGAAGGACCAACAGTAGCACAGATGCAGAGGAAGTTGCAGTGCAGATGCAGTGTTGGGAGAAAGGACAAGCAGCGACACGAATGCATAGGGAGCTGTCATATGGATGCAGCAGTGGCAAAGGCAGAGCCATGGGCAGTAATGCAGAGGATGTTAGGTAGGGAGGCCTAGCATCAACACAGGTACCAGTGTCGTATAGTCAGAGTGATGCTCAGTATGGAGTATTACTAGAGCACATTCCTCGCTAAGAGGAAGTGTTGATTTGGGGTAGCATCGGATGTGCTCTAGCCATGAAAATTGATGGAGAGGCTAAAGCACATAAGATCTCCAAACCCCAGAAATGGTTTGGGCAGATTCTAATCAGTTTGAGAGATATTAAAATAATTAATGTTTTTAATGGAGTTCCTAAGTCTAAACTTAGGAAGAATAAAATATTAATGGGTATTAGTATAAAACTGGGTTAGAAGGTTCCAAAAGTCATGGATCAAGACAAACTAATCTTAGTCGTTGATCAGAGATTTAATCTCGGTCATTGAAGGACCAACAAGAAAAGTATAAGAAGAGGCTTGAGGGTCAGTTGGAAAACATACTGAGGGAGACCAACCAGTTCAATTTTTGGAGAGGGGTTAGCTGAGAAATTTGAACTAGTGATATGGAGAGCAGCAAGAGGCAGCGGGTACGAAACAGAGAGTCGGGAACAGCACTAGAAGACCAGCATAGAGGTTAGAGAGGCAGACACAGAGCCTCTCAGGCAAGCGCAGAGGCAGCAGACTACACAGTCACTGGAGGGCATGCATGGGTGATGCAGAGAGGCCCAGTGCTAATGCAGAGAGGCCCAGTGCTGATGCAGAGAGGCAGGAGCTAACGCAGAGGGTCTGGGAGCTGCGCAGAGGCCAGCAAGCCTGACGCTGAGATTGGGAGAAGTGTTGAAGAATTTTTTTCTCTGTTGTGTAAGCTAGTTTGGCATCCAGTTGTACTGAAGAATTGCTAAATAATAAAATCCTCCTCTGTTGCACCGGTTTTCCCACATTGGATTTTTCTGGGGACAATTGTCCAAAATATCTGTGGTGATGTGTTGATTCTTGTGCATGTGTTTGTTTTTGTATTATGGTGTGATATCTGCAGCAAAATTTATTTTAATGTTTACTAAAGGGTCTCTATAAATAATTTATTGAGAAATAAGTATGTAAAAAAAATCACTTGTTGCAGTCATAGAATTTTCACATAAAGTATAGAGACCGAGTTCCTCTAGAAGAAGTCGAGGAGAGCACTTCGAGATCAAGAAGAAAGTCTAGGAAGTGAAGAGGCAGAGCATCAAGGTTAGTGACAAGGTTCTTGAGAGGATACTAGAGTCAAGGGTTTATGGCATGGTCTAGGTACTCATCAATTGAAGATCTAGAAGAAGAATTTTGATCAGGTTTTCCTCTCAAGAGGTGAGAGATTTTGGCCCTGGTTGAGAAGCCTACATACTGTGTCACTTGTCTTTTATTGTGCATATTAGTAATTGTCTTGATGAAAAGAACACAATAATAACATAACGAAGAAAATATTGTAAGCTAAGTAAAAGTATATCACAAGCAATTATCAAGCAGAGAAATCTTTTAACTATTCAATGCCCAAGATTTCTCAACATCTAGGGAAACACTTGTAAGCTTAAGGATCTCAATCTTTATCTCTATGGCTCATCAAGGACTAGTGAAGAAGAATGATAAATGTTTCTCCTAAAATCCCTATGGTCATCCAGTTCTGAGCAGAAAGAAATATTCGTTGGCTATTACAATAATTATGGATAACCGTAGCATCTAGATTGTGGCTTTATTGAAGTATTTGCGGCCTGTGCATTGCATTTATCTCTGATTTTCGACCTTCAAAATTCAGTGAGGGGTTATAAGCATTAGTACATCGTGATCACTCCAAGGCAACAGATTAGGACAGTCTTATGAGCAGTCTGAACCTACATCCAATGCAGTGACACCATTGACAAGTCTTGCCCTGAAGTGATATGCCTTGTTAATGTGATCAAATATTTTTAGGGAGACTAGTAAATCAAATAGCATTGAACACCACATAGAGGTATGTTTCACACTTACATTTATTGATTCCTGTAGCCGCAACCATTCATAGTATTGTTGAAGTTTTCAAAGGAGTCCAAGGGCTCATTGACAACAGTATGTGTTGGAAAATCAATGCAAATAGATTAGGTTTTGATTCTCCTTTCTTGATAATTACTTGTCAGTTGTGTTGGCTTCTTTTACTTCTTTATTATCTTATCTTTCATCAAGCAATTACCATATTATGTGTATGAAGATCACAAAAAAAGAGACACAAGATGTAGGCACTATGTGTTGAGAAATCTAGGGCACCAATAGTTAGGTGATTTCTCTACTTATGATAATTGCTAGTGATAGACTTTCGCTTCTTGATTATGATCTTTTCTTTCTTGAAATTATTATTGTGTTCTTTTCATCAAGACAATTACCATATCATGAACAAAAGAAAGAGACAAGAGAAACAGTATATAGGCTTGTCAGCCAGGGCCAAAACCTCTCACTCTTTGAGAGGAAAACCCAAACGAAATTCTTCTTATAAATCTTCAATTGACGAACACCAAGACCATGACAATGACCCTTGACACTAGATTCCTCCCAAGACCAAGTCACCAGCCTCCTTTCCAAAACTGCTCTTCCTCTTCCTCTTCTCGGCTTCCTTGAGAATCTCAATTTCCTTGATGTAGGTCTGCAACCCTATTTCAGAAACCCTAGGACACTTTCGCTCCTTGATGTGTCTCTTCAAGAGAGACCTATTGTACTTCTACTCAGCTTCTTCTAGCGAGGTCCTTTACCCAAATAAGATCACTTTAATGCAGCTGCAAAAACTTCGACCTTCTTTTGGTACCTTCAGACCTTCTGCCTTCACATGTGGGAGAATATACTACCCTAAAACATTCCTCAAGGAACTTCGCTCTCTTTCCTTCTTGCTTCACTAAGATAGAGGGTCCTTTGAGTATATTTCTCGCACTTCCTTGTAGACTTTCTTGACCAAGTTGCTTGCTATCAAGTGAGGCTGAATACTTGTATATATACACGTTTTCCCATGTCCTTTAGGCCGACATGATCTCAGGAATAGACCAACTTTACCTTGGAGAGAGGTCGACTTCATCTTCTTGATTCTTCCTTCGTTGTAGGCCAATTTGATGAGGGCTAGTGACAAGGTCTTGGAGGATGACTTTACATAAACAAGTGCAACTATTTTACAATGTGTAACATGGCTTCATTACATGACAATTACTCTTTATACTTTTATGAATAGATGACAAAATTCCTAAAGGCTCTCAATGGGAGCCTATACTAAAATAAATTCTCTTGCTCATGAAACCCATGATGCAATCATTACAATAATCTTATTTTCTTCTTTACATCTTTTACATAAAATCACAATTACATGTCACTATGAAAACCGACCCTAGTTACACTTTTCAACACTTCCTCTTAACTAGGGAGGTATTCATAATGGTTCTTGGTCATTCTCAACCTGAAGAATCTCTCATAAGAAGAATCGGATCGGTAACCCATTTGTTTAGCATCATATTAACTAGCATTGTTATATAGCAAGGCCTTGACTAACAACTATATCTCTCCACAAGATCTGAGCTCAATGTTGGCAAGACCAATGATTTATAGACACCCTCACCATTGTCTCTCTCAGAACATACCCTACCCTGGTTCTCAGGGTGTGCTCCATGAGGACTATTCTTATCTTGGGCACCCCAACCCTCAAAGAATATCGGTCCTCCACGACTCCTCTTATCTTGGATGCCCTATCTCATCCTCGAAGAGTATCAAATGCCAAATGATAAACTAATCCTTTATTTTGTCTTCCCAAGTGAAGACAAGAATAACATGTCTATATCTCCCTCTTAATTAGGGAGGGCAAATCTACTCATTCCTACAAAAGGAATGTACCTAAGCTCCCTCTTGGCTTAGGAATTTCCAAGTTTCTTCCAAGTAAGAAACTTGTTTCCAGGTTCCCTCTTAATTAGGGACCTACAGCAGCTCCTCAGGTGGAGATGATGGGACAACTAGCTGCTAGAAAAACTCCTTCCTTTGATGTCATGAATTTTCTTTGTCAAGGAGTCTTCTTCTTTTGGGGACTTCTTTATAGGGCACGAACCATCCATCACTTTCATCCAGGAGTTAGTCATGTCATGATCCCTCTCATAAAAAAGTGAGCTATCAGTTTACATCTGGCATTGCTTCATGTTATGCTACCTTCAACGTGCTTTCTTCTTTGGAAAGATCTTGCATCCTTCTATATGGTTATCTTGGAAGATACCCATAGTTCTTCCCTTGGTAATCCTGCATAAGCCCATCCAGATACTAATTTATAAATAAGTAGTGAACACTTAAATCATAACTATCTTTGTGAAGGTTTTTCACCATGACATCTTCCTACAGGCATTAGCATCCAGCGTACATGTTGACACATCTCCTAGAGATATGTATTGTCAAGGGTCTCTATCTTTTCCAGGCTTCCATCAGAGTCTTCATATCTTTCTGGGAGATATCATATTCAAATCTTCTTGGTCTCTCAAATGTTGATTGCCTTTATCACTGTTGCTTATTCCACGATCTCTTCCTTTCTTTCTTTGTTAAGTTATGGTATGTTCTATGCTTAGAGCAGTTTACTTATCTTTCTTATTATTATCCACAAATTAGCAATCACATGTACATAAAGTAAAGTGCAGATAGAACATTAAACGATCTATAGAAAACAAACCGAGACGAGACACAAGATGTGGCGGCTAGCCAGGGACAAACCCCAATATGGGGAAACCCTTTGATCAAATCTTCTTTTATCTTCAATAATTCAGCAGAGAGAAAGAGTACATAAATCTGAGTTACATCAATAGCATCAAACCCTAGATCACGCTAAACTAGGGCAGATAATATCTTGCAAACCGACTGTCGGATCGGCTTGATTCCTTCACCAAAAATTGCGGCCTTCAATGGAGATCCAGATTCACCTACAGCGCAGTTCTAAGGAGGGAGTCTGATGGTCAACGCTGGTCAAACTTCTGATCTGCAGTTGCAGCCCTAAATTCTACATCTTGCTTCCACACATGTGAGAGAAGAGTCTCTTTCTGCACAGGAGAGAAGAGCCTCTTTTCTGCGCAGGAGAGAAGAGCCTCTTTTCTGCGCAGGGGAGAGAGAGAGATGTGATGAGTTGAGTGAGTGAAAATGAGGAAAAGACCCCCTGTATTTAGACACAAATGTTGATGATGAATAGATGCGTCTGTTGGGCTTCTGAGCCTACATGAGTTGCTGGTCGGCTTGATAATAATTCCATAATCAAAATAAATTCATATCTCCATAAATACTTATCGGAATCAGATGATCTTTAGATCAATCCTACACCTCTCGATGAGAGGAATCTAATAAACATATTATTAGCCATGAATAAGATGACCCACATGAAGTTTGGCCCTAGTTGCCAATTTTAACACTCCCTCTCAACTAGGGAGAACTCCATCTACAATTCCACTGTCGATCGCTACTATTCATCCATTAAATGCACTGCCCTATATAGCTTGACCCCTGCTCTTCCCTGCTTTATTCTGCATGTCATGCTCTGTTCTGTTCTGCCCTCTTCTGATCTGCTCTGCTCTGCTTTGTCTGAATTATGAAGAAGAAAAAATGATCGAGGATGTATCATACCATCCTCCACTGACTCAAAGTCAATCTCAGAGTGTGTACCACTGGTCCCAGACCAGTCCTCAACTGACCCGAAGTCAGTGTCATAGTGGGTACAACTCCTACCACTGGTCCCAGACCAGTATCATTGATCCCAGATCAATGAAGGTCACAAGGATGTATCATACCATCCTCCACTAACTCAAAATCCGTCTCAGAGTGTGTACCACTGGTCCCAAACCAATCCTCAACTAACCCGAAGTCAATGTCATAGTGGGTACAACTCCTACCACTAGTCCCAAACCAATATCATTGATCCCAGATCAATGAACGTCACGAGGATGTATCATACCATCCTCCACTGACTCAAATTCAGTCTCATAGTGTGTACCACTGGTCCCAGACCAGTCCTCAACTGACCCGAAGTCAGTGTCATAGTGGGTACAACTCCAACCACTAGTCCCAGACTAGTATCATTGATCCCAGATCAATGAAGGTCATCCTAGCATAGGGAGTATGGTAGATACAGCGATGCATCCATCGGTACTACTATGGTCCATATCCTCATTGCCCTGCCCATTGATCAGATGAGAGGTACTTCCCATGAGTCCCAGACTGCATGGGTAGGATGCCTTGATAGGAGAACTTAATCAATCCTATCCTCACATGAGAACTAATCGTCCTGCTACATAAATGCCATGGAGAACACATCATTCAGGCCTCACGGGAGAACTAATCATCCTACTACATAATCGTCATGGAGAACACATCATCCAGACCTCACAGGAGAACCAATCATCCTGCTACATAGTCATCATGGAGAACACATCATCCAGACCTCACAGGAGAACCAATCATCCTGCTACATAGTCGTCATGGAGAACACATCATCCAAACCTCATAGGAGAACCAATCATCCTGCTACATAATCGCCACGGGGTGTACATGTATACCACCAAGAGATGGTGAATCACCCTGTGGTCATATGTCACTCCAAGAAGTACCCTGCACCCCCCTGGAGCTCCCAGAGCTCAATGCATCATACATGACCCTCATCAGAGGGTCTTTGAACGACACCAAGTCGTTCTCGGAAAGTCAGGAATTTGACTTTCCCTAGGGGCTTTGTCAGAATGTCGACAACCTGTTCATTTGTACCGATATGTTGGAGCCTTATTGCTCCTCACTGCACCATATCTCAAATATAGTGGTACCTGATATCGATATGCTTGGAGCGATCATGAAATACGGAATTCTCTGACAAACAAATCCTACTCTAGTTGTCACATAGGATCACGGTGGTATCAAATGTAAATCCAAATAGCTCACTGAAGAGCTTTCGCAACTAGACTGCCTCACAGGAGGCCATGCTAGCAGCAATATACTCTGCTTCGGTGGTGCTCAAAGCCACCGACTTCTGCTTCCTACTCATCCAGGATATCGAAGCAGATCCCAAGGTGAAATAGCACCCGGAAGTGCTCTTACAGTCCACCACACTGCCTGCCCAATCAGCATCAATATATCCAAGGAGTCTCACATCTCCAGCAGTGTATCTTAACCCATAAGTGATTATGCCACGAAGATATCTCAACAAATTCTTGGCACCAATCCAACGTATGTGGTGAGGTTCAACCATATGTTGACTCAATGTGTTAACTGCAAAGCATATGTCAGGACGAGAGTTCACTAAGAACATTAATGCTCCGATGAGTTGACAATACTCGATGGCATTTCGTAGAATAAGTCCAACAGCACTACCGCTTAACTTTTTGAAGTTAAGCTCCATCGGGGTAGTTACGGGCTTGCAGTCCACCATACCGAATCTTTTTGGAATCTTCACCACATATTTCCTTGAGATATGAAAATTTCCCCTGGCTTCTGCCAAACTTCAAGTCCTAGGAAATAGTGCATCAATCCTAGGTCCTTCATTTCAAATTCAAAAGCCAACTCCCTCTTACATTTGTGAATGAGAGGGTCTGCACTTATTAGGAAGAGGTCATCCACATACAGCACCAGTATGAGAGGTTTGTCATCTTCATCCTTAAAGTAAACGTTAGGATCGGCTTCACTCCTAGTGAATCCCAGCTTCATCAAGTAGCTATCGATCCTCTCATACCATGCTCGGGGTGCTTGCTTCAGCCCATAGAGAGCTTTCTTCAACCTGCATACATGATATTTTCGATCATAAATCTCAAATCCTTCAGGTTGCTCCACATAGACCTCTTCTTTGATCGAACCATGCAAGAACGCGGTCTTAACATCCATTTGATGTAGGTTCCATCCTTGTGAAGCCACAAGGGCTATGATCGAGCGGATGGTGGTATATCTGGCAACAGGTGCAAATTATCTCGTCATAGTCTACACCTTCTTTTTGGGAGAAACCACGAGCAACAAAACGAGCCTTATACTTTTCTGTACTTCCATCTGTTGCATGCTTTATTTTGTAAAGCCATTTAGAAGTGACAATTGTCTTGTCCTTAGGTTTGGGAACTACTTCCCAAACATCATTCTTCATAATAGATTCATATTCTTCGGCCATAGCATCCTTCCATACTTGATGCTTGACGGCATCTGAGAATGATTAAAGGCTCATTTTGTATGATCGTGCTCATGGTGGTCAGGTATCCCTGATACCTCTTAGGTTTTTTACTAAAAGTTCCTCAGGGTGCAGCATGTCCTTCAGCATCATCAAGTGTCCCCCCAAGCCATGAAGGCCTCTTCCTAGAAGAGGAAGGCTCATGTGGAGGAGGATCAATAGGATCCATGGGTTCTTCCACATCGGACACTATCTCATCTGCGGCGGTGTTAGCAACTTCGGTCCATAGAAACTTTGGAAGTCTTTGATCTTGAAGCATAGCACAAACAGCTTCCACGATCGTATGATTCTTCCTTTCCGCCACACCATTCTACTCAGGGGTGTATGGTGTAGTAGTCTCCCTCTTAATGCCAGCCTCAAATATGTCTGAGTGAACTAACTGCAATATATCGGAGGTATTGCTTTGGCTTGAGGGGAATGGTCCCCTTTCCAGCTTTCCTTAAGCACATTCGGGGCATACACCTTCTTGCTCTAATCTGAACTCGGGCATCCCTGTCATCATTTTTCTTACATCAGGTAGAGCTTTATAGTGAAGGTGAGCAAACCTCCGATGCCATAGTTCGGACTAAAGAGATGTGTCACAAGACATGACAGCTAGCGGACTTCCTCCGACCTGATATAATGAATCGACTCGAAACCCGAGAGTGAAAGCATCTTTAACATTGCTTTTCCATGCACGTGCCTTGCCATCGCTGAAAGCCACCTTGTAGCCTTTTTCTTCCATAGCCGAAATGGACACCAGGTTCTTTTTGAAATCAGGTACATATAATACATTCTGTAGGTGGATTGTATTATCTTGATTCAATTTAAGAGAGACATTGCCTACACCTTTCATGGGATATTTCATATTATCTCCTAGGACAATTCCAAGTTGGTTTCTTTCTCTATCAGATTATGGAGAACTTCTTTGTAACCAGTGAAGTGCCTTGAGGCACCACTATCAATAAGCCAATTTCCCAGTGAGTCCGGAGGAGCAGAGGTAGATAGAGCAGTTGGTAGATAATATTCATCCTACTTATTGTCAACAATGTTAGATTCATACCTGGATTTTCTTGCCTTCTTGGATGGTTGTCCTCTTTCTTGATTCCTAGCACTTCTTTTACCTTTGCTATTCGATTTGCCATTCCTTTGATTGCCATGAGAGTGATTTTGATCGTCGTCCTGATGAGAGTTCCTTCTATCAGGGCATTCCCTTGCATAGTGACCTATTTTATTGCAAATGTAACATCGTCCTTTTCTTCCACCCTTAGGTCCAGCCTTTCTTTTTTATTTAGTCCTGAAATTATTTCTTTTCTTAGCATGGGAAGAAAAGGCAGCAGGAGGACCTTTAGGCATGGGCATTTCTTGCTCTTCTACCCTTGTTTCTTCTTGAATGCATCTTGCCATTAATTCCTCCAAACCAGGAATTGCGTTATTGTTGAGAAGAGTAGTCCTGAACACATACCATTCGAATGGTAATCCTCCAAGGATTGAGAGTGTCATTTCCCTATCAGAGATAATTTCTCCATTAGATAGGAGATTGTTCCTAATCTCGGTGATTCTTAAGAAATATGCTTGCATCCTCTCATCCTTGCTTTTCTTAATTTCCTTCAGCTTATTTCTAAGAAACAAAACTTGATTTGCATCATTAACTTTAAATAAACTCACCAGTCTATCGTAGATTTCCTTGGAGGTGTTCAGGTCGGAGATGTAGGCCACCAAGCGCTTGTCAATAGAGTCCCGGATGATCTTCTTTGTTTTGACTTCACTAGTTTTCAATTTGTTCTTGGCAGCAACGGGTGCATTTGATGG
>Ga0115851_101301_pt1 | contig 13033 bp, 13 predicted proteins | sample InSIn2gowninarea_FD_83865 | JGI IMG/M metagenome (GOLD analysis project Ga0115851, IMG submission 83865)
ACTGCTAAGCATTACTATAGCACACAAAACTCATCTGCAAAACCATCTTTTTATCATAAATAGTGAGTTTCGCCGAATATAAATTTTATAAGGATATTCTCTAGTCCTATAAATCCCCACGGCTGTCGAAATCCATTGATGGCCATACGGGCATATATGGGGATGTCAATTTTGAAATCCAGGTTAGTCGGTGTCCTAAGTGTGTCATATGCATGTGTGTATATCAAATATGTGACAAAATTAAAATCAAGAGTCATAATCAAAACTAAAAAAAAAATAAAAATAAAAAAATCATATGGTAACAGAAATTATTGTTGAAACCAGAAATATTTCATCAAGAAACAAGATCAGACATCTTAATTTCATTAGCATAGGTACCGTTATTCATTTTCTGGAAATATTCTCCCTTAAAGCAGAAAATCTCTGCCCGGTGCTGACTAGGACAATTTTCCAGATTGGTACTATTAATTAAATTGATCCCAGTTCTTAATTTCCCTCTCATTTCTAAATCAGTTTTGCTTGTCCTCTTATTTTTACAAATCTTTCGTGCTTGAACTCCCGTATGAAATAGCCAGCATTTTGTCCAGCTTAGTGACACATCATAAAGACCTTGCTTGCGGGCCAAACGAGCAAGCTTGTTAATGCTCCTTGCCTTGTCACCATATCCAAGTTGAAGAATCTGGGTGTTTTGTATTTGAAAAATCTTTAAATGAATTCATTACAGCATTATTCATGTGATTCCTCCATACTTCTGCATTATTCATATTAGGATCGAACACCCTGCATTAGGACAAGGAGGTCGTGAGACCACCCTCCTTGACCTCGGTACCAGTAAGATCCGCCTAGCGGATAGAAATAGCAAAACTATACCCGTTTACAAATGTGAAGTTGCAAAAGAAAATTGTGTGTTAAAATTCGGTTATCCACCTCAATTTTTATAGAAATTTTATTATGTGTTCAGGGACTATTACAATGGTAAAGACTTATGAGCGACGACGACGTGACAAGGCAGCATCATCACCATTAATGCCGCCACCGTCGCCATCATCATCCCCATCACCTTCGTCACCACCAAGACCATTGTCAACATCAAATGCCCCAGCGCCAGAATTGACTGTGATAATGAACTCTTTGGAAGCCTTATTGGAAACATTAAAGGAATCAACTAAGGCTAAAACCAAAGAGGAATTTCAGCATGTAGCCACCAGTTCAGCAGAACCAAATAATGTTGAGTCCAGAAGATCGGGAGAAGACATTTCTAGGGAGCTTCAGAAAATTAGACTCCCAGAATTTTCAGGAGGTCAAGCTGGTGAACGCGCTGAGGCATGGTTGGAAGGGATGAACCGGTGCTTTAGGTTAAGAGAATATTCGCCTTCAGCAAAAACAAAGATAGCCGTGTTTCAGCTAAAGGAAAGTGCCTTGATTTGGTGGGGAAACCTGGAAAAGCAGCTGCACCTTACATCGGATAATGTTCCTTGGGAACTATTTGAGGAAAGGTTCCGCGCGAAGTATTTACCTCCATACTTTCAACAGCAGCAAGCCAGAGCCTTTCATACACTAATTCAGGAAAGTAAAACGGTGGAAGAGTACGAAATAAGGTTCATGGAGCTGGTAAAATACATTCACTACTTAGACTCTGATGAACGTCAAGCTGAACGCTTCATATTTGGGTTAAATCCTCGCATCAGAGCCTTGGTAAGTATGTGGAAACCATCTTCTGTAGCCGAGGCAGTCGAATGTGGCCGTTATGCAGAAGAGCACCTTGGAATCAAAAAGGATATGGGGCCAGCAGGGCATTTACCATTTGGATTTCCAGGGAAGACCCCCCGGAACTTCTTCGGAGGAGGCAGCTCGAGGCCACCTTACAGTAACAGGTTTACCCCAAGAAATGTGGTTACAAGAGCTCCCATGGTAGTAAACACTATAGCCGCGGAATCATCAAACAACAGTCCATGGGCATCGCGAGGGACTGCCGGTAGAGGAAGAAGTGCGAGAGGAATCAGCCTGGGGATTTATAGGACTAGAGAATATCCTTATAAAATTTATATTCGGCGAAACTCACTATTTATGATAAAAAGATGGTTTTGCAGATGAGTTTTGTGTGCTATAGTAATGCTTAGCAGTACACTTTGCAACCAATGTTTAATGTACTAAAAGAATATCTACATCAATTCTCAATTTCATGCTAATATATCAATGCCTGCATGGTGCTAATGTTTACCCACTCTAAAAGGCTACTTCAATTGTAAGCATCTTGTAAAGATTTTGTGGACATTTCTTTGCTTTCGGCAAGTATACTTCCAACATCAATGGTTTGTTCATAATTTTATACAGAATCATATATAATTCCAGAATATCACATGTTTTGTTCAGTTTTAGAATTGACAGTTTTAATTAACAAATCATTTTTACTTTATTGGATTGATGTTTTGACAGGCAATTGTGTCCCCCATGATACTATGAAAAAATAAAATCATAGGTGCTTATGAAGAGCTATTAGATTATGCTTTAGTATCTACCATGTTCACAAACAGTTTAGACATTATAACATCACGTTAAAGTATCAATTCTATACCATGAGATCAGGACCATGCATCTGTCAGCTGAAGCATGAGGCAGAGCTAAGCAGAGAAGTGCAGGCATCTGAGAGTGATGGAGGCTCTAATAGGTAAAAAGAGACCTCATGCAAGCTGGAACATGCCACACGGTTCCTTGGATGGCTTGGGCTTGTTACCCGTGAAGAGGCAACATTTGCAATCTAGAAATCCCCCTTAACATGAAATAACACTTTTTATGTTTACCCAGATTGTATTTTAGCCCACTACAAAATTTTTAGCATACTGTCTTAATAATTTTATAGCACTATTGATGTGAAGACTGTTTATAGGTCAGTTCCTGTCCAATGGATCACCTAGGTAATTGATTGTGGTGTCCACTGGTTCTTTTAAAGAGTCATGTAGCTACATGCCACCGTTTTGATTCAACAATGACCGCATCCCCTACATTACTGAATTTAAATAATTCAATTACATTACTGAAATTAAATAAGAGGCATTCTGCCAAAGGCCATTGAATCCGGTTGTCTTGGTCGTTAACCTGGAATCAACTATGGTTTAACGGTAAGAAACATGTAAGACATTTTATGGGGATCTCTCCGTAGGGAGAAAAGGGACGATCTTCCTTAAAATTATATCTCTATTGGTACTAGAATCTACCAGTCACCCAAGATATATATACATTTTCTCCAAAACCCCACATCTCAAATGCTATATTAGTCTAAATGTCAACGGAAAATGCTTGTACTCTAACAAACTATGCATATATAGTGACAGAATGTGGCAAAATTGCATATCTGAACTAGAATTTCCCAGGTCTGCCTTTGCTTTGCATACTGTAACTAGTTGTGAGGAAGAAAGCAACAGATTTAAATAACATCGGATACCTGGTTTTCACCCAGGCGACCCGGGTTCAAATCCCGGTAACGGAATGATACATTCTGTTGAGATTTTTAAGAAAAATCCCGGCAGAGAAATGGTGGATATTGTTTGAGGAGGAAGTCAGTTTTACGTGAATAAAGCAAGCAAATTTGGAAAAATAACTTCGGAAAATTATGGCTTTTGAGGAACGCAGTCTTTATGATCACTTTACTAGATATCAACGCTGAACTTATCGGCAATAACTTCAGACACGTGATACCAAATACCTTTTGTTGTTTTCATGCGCTTCTTGTCACAGGTTGAACACACAGTTTTTAGAACATTGAATCAAACAGTGAATCCGTGAAGACAGTGAATCTAACACAGGATCGAGAACGCATATAAATGAAGGCATCGATGAATTCAATAACGAAAATTTTGACAAAATGAATCCAAAAGCGAAGTTTCTGGCACGGTTATCTACTTCAGAGCGTGATCTAACATCTGGTTACAATAATAATAATAAAAACGAAATGCGACAGGACGTGTTCTAACATGTGACGGAACGAACCGGTAGCAGAAGTACTAGCTGGTTAGGATACTCGGTTCTCACCCGAGAGACCCGGTTTCAAGTTCCAGCAACGGAAATTTTAATTACAGCTGGAATCGAATTTTACTATTCTCATTGACACATCGCGGAGATGTTCTGGGATTTAAATGTGATTGTAAAAGAGACCCTAGAGACCCGAGTTCGAATCGTACCAACGGAATTTTAACGGTTTTGTTACGTTACACTGTGGCTATATTCTGGCATTGAAAGGTACTCGGCTGACCCGGGTTTAGGTCCGAACAACGGAATTTTCTGAGGCAGCCGAGGTCTCCTGAAGCCACCAAGGTGAAACTCCCGAGGCGACTGAAATTCATCCGAGGAAGACAAGCCAAAATTCTCTGATTCTGCGTGAATCCTCCTGGAACAGAACAGTACCATTTTCCAGAGCAGTCCGATGGTTCTGAGCATGGGTTTATTAGAGATTGAGGTAGACCGAACCTCCTGAGATAGTCGCAGGCCCTGAGAGAGATTTAGAAGGGGATTCCTGAGGCGACTAGAAGGCGGAATCAACAGGTCCTGGACAGAATTAAATCACAGCGTACAGGAGCGTAGGCCTGGGAGGTCCCGAAGGTTTGAACACGAGCTCTGATACCATGTGTAATGCCCAACAATTCGAAATACAGAAAACATGTAAATACTCATAAACTGGAAAACAGGAAGCATAAAAATGTAATTTGCACTTACCTGAACTGCTAGCTGATTGCTGATTCTGCTATTGAACTGGTGATTCCGCTGCTGGTGATGCCGTGGCTGTTTTGATCCGATTTTCGGGAGACCAATACCACCCAGCCAGATTGAGCAAACCTAGCTGCTCAATCCAGAAAACTTCACAACAGAAGCTCTCTGTCCCTCCGTGCCCAGTACCTCAGACCACTTAAAGCTCTTCAATTGGCAAATCCCTTCTCCCAGCTTCCTGCTGATGAATTTATGCTTCTCGTTCTCTGCTGCCCCTCTCTCGTTTTTCCCCCCCCCCTCTCTCGGTTCAGGCCTCTGCTATTTATTTACCGGCCTGGCGGTGGCCGCCCTCCCACTTGCAGCCACCGCCTTCCACACATTGATGGCTCTCAGATATTTTCCTACTGTCCTCTACGTTCTGTAATAAATATTCAGTTGGTTGGACGCGACCTCATTAATGGTTTCAGTAATGAGTTTTTAGGTAGGTTCGCATAGTATATTTATGAGTCCTTTTATATATACTTTATAACATTTATATTATAAAAGTTCCTTTTATATATACTTTATAACATTTATATTATAGAAGTTCCATTTATATATACTTTATAACATTTATATTATAAAAGTTCCATTTATATATACTTTATAACATTTATATTTATAAAGTTCCATTTATATTTTGTAAATTTAATATATATATTATAAAGTTTAATTATATATTTTATAAAATTTTAACTTATATATGTTTATAAATTTAAATTCTATTTATAAACTTAACATATTTATTGCTTAAATTTCATCACATTTGTTTTATTATAAAGTTTTTTTTTTTAAACTTTATAAAATGGATTAATTTAGCTGGGTTGTTACATAGGAAAATTGTCATGCACTTCTTGGAAATATTGCATAGTTTTGGGAAGGACCAGAAAACTCTCTAGTTCATGCACTAAGAAGTTTCTAAGCATAGTAGGCTCTATGCAATTTCTGGGCTAAGTGGCTCTAGTTTCCTCTTAGGCTTTGTGCCATTTCCTAGCTAAAGGTAGCCTAGTAGCTAGATCTATTCAATTCTGGAGCTGAAGGCAGGCTGTTAACTGGCTCTGTGCAATTCTGGAGCTGAAGGCTCATTTGTTGGCTTGGACTGCTTTGCGCAGTTTCCCAGCTGAAGACAAGCTGCCAGCTGGGTCTGCGCAATTCTGGAGCCGAAGCTCACTGTTGGGTTGCATTGCACATTTCCTAATAGAAAGGTTGGTTTCCCTCAAGGATTGTGCAAATCATCAAGGTAGTTCTAGAAACAGTTTTCAACCAAGTCATGAGGTTAGCTTTTGGTTAGGCAGAAAAGCAAGTAAGCAAACACAAGCTATAAAGCGAAAGATAAAACTCAATGAAAGCATAAGTACCTGGGCAGTGTAAGACAAGCTACTGATATTTTAGTAGGGAAGCTCCAAAATGAAGCGAAGGAAAAAGTTTGGAGGGTGGTTGTGGCTGCTACAACACTAATTAAAGCCACTTTTAAGCCCAAAAATTGATTAATTCTCCTCCATGGTCATCCTAGCCACCCAGAACCCGTTATCATCATCCTTCCATATATATATTTTCACCCTCATTCCAACAAGCTATTACACTCAGGTGTTTCTCCAAGTAATCCACCCAAAACAACACCTTAAGCATAATTAATTAAAATATGCTCACTAATAACTCTGTTTTACAAAAATCGTCAAAATGCAGCGAAACCAAGATCGAACTATGTGGAACTGATATTAATGATTAAAAATGGCAATCAATCCCAGTCGACCCCCACAAAACTCCTCAAAACCCTCAAGTCCCACAATAATATAATCCTGCTCCCGTGGCCTGGCTGATGTAAGTTCTGGTAATCCCTCCCAATCTCCCTACAAGGCAATCCAAATATTGGGGACATTACATTCTCTACTCCCGAAAATTGCTTTTTCTCAAGAAATATCATCGCATGTTGTCACTCCATAAGTTGATCCAAACTAATGTCAGGGTCCCTAACCATCCTTATCATTATGAATAATTTCTCGCTCCACTCACTCCCCAAGAAGGCATAGACACTAGATGCCCTACGCATACTACCAATAAGTAGAGCATATCTAAAATGTAAAATCTCGTCCATCCCCTTGTCAGTAAGCCAATATCATGTAACTCAAAAGTGAACTCCTAAAGGTACAATCCAACTCCTACTAAGAAGTGTCCTCCTCCACATGAATTAACCATAGCCTCCTCTTGTTGTTCACTTTACCATACTAGTGAGGTGCTCCAAAATATCAATGAATCAATGAGTGAAACACTCTTTGCAAAACTGAGGTCCAATGGAGTATTTGAGTGATATCCCCTTATAAAAACTATTTCATCCATAATGGTAGTGTTGGCTGCTAAAAGGTGTCTTTTAAAACTCCTAATTGCCTCACATTAATTATCAACCCAGGCAAGTCCTTTTATTCCAAGAGTGTACACAATATGTGCAAGCTATGAATCTAGAGAGTAATGCTTTTTAAATTGAAATGTAAAACTTTGATACAAGAGTAAACGAATGCACTATAAAAACTCAATTTGCAACTGTTAACGAAATATTACATCTAAGCATCAAGACTTAATCCTCAACTGAAATCATAATCAAATCTCAAACAGGTAATTCAATTAACAATAGCATCAACTGAGAACATAGTAGCATTAACCAATCTCTTCTAGCTGATTCTATCTAAATCACACTCAATTCTCAATTAAGCAATTCAAATGGAAATGATGTCAACCGAGAGTTCAGTAGCATTAACCAATCCCTTTCAACTGATTTTATAATAACCACACTCTTATCATAATCAACAAGATTCAATGCCTTAATTGATAATCGATTTAATCTACAGTAAGCATAAATGGAATCAAATGATAAAGCTGCAAATCACATAAGGAAAGTAGACTAACTTCAATATAGGAAATCGGCAAATAACAAACAAGATAAACTCACAAAGAATGGAAAAACATCAAACCAATCAAACTTGTGTGAATTAGAAAGATAGAACACAAAGGATAGCAGTTTGATCCACTAGAGGCCGGGCCCTTAGCCACCAGCGAATATTGTTGAGCTACTTCAGAGAATATGAATGAACAACAATGTAAATTATGTATTAACCATTGAACTCAATCCTCATTACAATACGGTCGTGTTCCTTAAAAGCACGAGTCTGTAAATTAAAATTACAATTTGAAATAAATAGAGATCGATCCCTTTTCCTCCTATAGTTTTCACTTTTATAGTCGAAAAGGGTAAAAGATAAATGTGATCACAACTGAATGCTATCTTCTGACATTCTTCTTATTTAGTGTTGATCCTCTTGATTCATCCTCCGGCTTGACCGCAATCGACACACCTCATTCCTCCTTTGTTGGTTCACGTTGTTCCGTCTGTAGGGAACAACAATTGTTCCTTTCGTCATTTTTCTACATAAAAAGGAATAAGAGTTAGTTACGGTGGCTAAATCTTAATTGAGAGTAGTTCATTCGTTTCTTATCATAATCCATCAATATGTTAGCATATCAAGGTTCGAAAGAGATAAGAAAAGAGGAAAAAGGCAATGTAATTGAGAGTAAATACATATCTATTACATAACTCAACATACTCCCCTGCTTACCCTATTTCATGTCCTCATGAAAAGAAAATAGTTCTTATGCAATGCAGTTAAAGAGTAGGCTGGAGAGAAAGCTTCAAAAATTGGTCTAAAGCCATGATTTTGAGCCAGGAGCGCAAAGGTGGGCCTTTGCTTCCCTTCAGGCAACTCGTAGTCAGCCCAATACCCTTCAAGAGGATACCAAATAATGGGACTCCGAAACCGACATCCCAATCAATGAGGTCCTTCTCTCAAAATAAGATTGTTGTAGGTGATCATCCGGACCACAGCAGCTTTAAAATTCCTATAATTAAATGGTCCCCTTTCTTTCACACTATTAGTGGAGATTATCCATCTGAGATTAGATGCAATCAGAGATCTTTCTTGAATGGAGAGGAGATATGATATTCCTTTCTGCACAATCTCCTTATGTATGGGCCCTAAAGTTTTAATCACCCCATCTCGTTTCATCAGATTTTTATGGTTGGCAAACATTTGTAAAGGGTGTTTAATTTCACTCCTCACCCAAAGATCCAATCCATGTTCCTATCTTTGGAATGCAATATAAGCTTTAAACCATTTGAGTTGTTAACTGCAAATGAGATAAAAGCCTAGAATTGAACGTCACCAACAAAAGGATTAGGGTTCTTTTCCACCTCGTCTTCTAATATGAAATTGTGCAGATAGAACTCACAAAGAAGCCTTTGGACCTTGCTTGTAGCAATTTATAAAATCTTCAGTTGTCCCTAATTCAATTGGTTTACTAGCTCTTACAGCTTTGATTTTCAATAACAAGTACCATTCTAATAAGAACAAGGCATAATTGGTGGCGGGAGACCTAAATGTCAGGACATCTGAATACAGTGAGAAAATGGTGTTTGTCTAACTCATGACTCTGTCTAGCTTGAATTTTACCTTCTCCAACTTTTCTTCCGCCTTTCTACAACTGTCAAAGGTCTTGTTCTCCATAATAGTTAGTTCCCTAAGCTGTTTCTGCAGCTCTTGATATCTCTGCAGGGAAACTGTCTCTTGTTCATATCGTTCCAAAGTGAGCCGGGCTTGTGCCAATTCCTCCTAAAGATTTAGTAAAATAGGGTCATGGTGCATTAGAATGTCTTTGGCTTGTATGTCCGTTTGAGTGCCTATGCTCACAAGAGTGGATATCCTCTATCTGAGTGCCTATGCTACAAGAGGGGATATCCTCTGTCTGCACTTCTTTATTGTGGAAGGTCCAAACCTCCATATGAGCAGCTACATCTACTAAATCTGCATGCAATCTCACTTGAGTGGTGATTGTTAGAGTAGATATGAGCTCAGTATGAGTCTCTATGGCCCTACCTTCACATAATTCCGTTTTCACGACCACATTGGCTACCTCAGGGGTATTTTTTGGAGTTTTTCCCATTGTAATTTCCTTTATTTTTCTTCGGAGCCTCTTGTCCGTCTTACGAAGCTTTTGGTGTTCTTTTCTTAGCTTCTTCAAATTTATTTCTGGATCCATGCCTCTTCTGAGGAGTAACTAGGCTGCTAATAGTCTCGTTAATAGCCTCTGTCTCTAAAGAGCCAGGTTGTTCACCATAGCTTTGCTCCAATAAGGTCGTGTCTCTTGATTGATTATCAGACTTTCGAATAACCTCTGTATGTGCTTCCTGTTCTTGGCCTATGACTTCTGTGTCTAGACCTTCATGACTATTTTCCACTGGGAGTGTGTCATCAGATTGGTTCTCTAATTCCTGAATAGCGTCTGTATCTACTTCCTCTTCCTGGTTTGTATCTTTTGGGGAAGGGAGAATTCCAGTATGCCCAGAATTCACTGGAGATTGGGCTTCTCCTAAGTTAGGATTAAGTGGTTCTTTAGGTTGCATGTAGACATTCATATTGGCCAGGACCTGGGCCATCCATGCCTCGAAATCCTACAAAAGAATTTCTTGAGAACTCATATTTGGTGTTGGAGGAGGCCCCCCTTCATTTTCTTGTTCATCATCAAAATGCCCTGCTCCTTCTTACACTGAGTCGAGTCTATCTCCTCCCTTAGGTTCTGATTCAGGCTTGTCTTGTCCTTCTGACTCTGGTTGCAAGTCCTGTACATTTACTGGGCTAGATGATTATGTTGGTTGACTAGCGTTGCCTTGAGGATTTTCAGACGTTCCCTGGTCTAAATTCAACCTTGTAAATCATCTACGCTTGTGAGGTCTTCTTCTTGATGGGGCAATCCTTTTTCTTTTTGGAACAGGTTTAGGTGCTGGCAGGTTTTCACCTATTTCTAGGGTCGATATGAGATCATCCCATGTTGATTGTTGTTGGGCAAGGTTGTGACTAACTATTAACCTGATCAGACAATGGTGGCTAACTACTATCTCTGGGTATTGAGACCGTCTCAGCCTCTCGGTAGTGTCATGCAATAATGAATTCAGCAGTGCAGGAAAATTAACAGAGCATTTTTGTTTTAAGATTGCTAAAGTTTGAGTTGCCGCGGCCTTACCACGTCTCGACACCCATCACAGGTAATATAGTTCTGGAAAATTCGTGCCAATTCTCCCCATGGATCTCCGAGAGAAGATGATTGAATGCCTTTGCCCTTCTTGATTAGCTCTTGTCCTTCGTCCCTAAAATTCTCCATAGCATCGTGCAGCTTTAGTCGCTTGTCAGCCCATACTGGTCCTTCTGCCGGCAACCCAGACACTTCTACTATCACAACATCTGTTACAGTGATTTGTATACCTCTCACCAAGGATTGTCCATTATGTAGATGATGTAGAAATTCAATGGTGATTTCCTCATTGGGGGGTTGAAATCTTGTAAAATATGTTGTCCTCCTGCGCAACCTAGAATTTCCCTGGCTCCATCGGAGACAGCCAGTATTAAAGGTTCTCAGTGAATTGTTTTTCCTCCCATGATGCTTGAGTTCTTCCTACTTCTGCAAATGATTAGTGCAGTGGAGAAAACACAGCAACGAGCAGAGCCGAGAGATGGAACAACAAGTAGTTGTAACAACACTGTTAGGTGATGTTTTATGAAAATAAATATCGTTAAATCAAGGACTGTTATAATGCCACACGCTTTGTGATTATGGGATGTCATATTATTCTACAAAATCAAATAAAATGATGACAATGCATGCATGAGTGTACTGGAGGTCCCCGCCCCCTCTCCAAATTAAAGTTCGCCTACAACCGAATGGACGAAAAGATGAAATTCTAGCGGCGGAGTACAGGGGTGATGGATTGGGTAGTAAAGACGGCAGAGTACGTATATTAATGAAAGGGTCATAAAATGATATTGGAGTAATGAAAACAAGGTGTGTAATGAGAATTATTAATAAGTGATAAGATGTCGTGAGGTGATGTGAAAAATAAAAAGGACAACATACGTAAGAGATGATACATTACTGTCGTTATTCCTCTTGAAAATGATGTGATTGATTCTAGAAAAGATTAGCTCATGCATAAAGGTTCAAGGTAAGGTAAGTTAGGGAAATAATCTCTCCGTAGAAAAAATAGAAAAATAAGAAGAAGGCATTGTAATAATTATTGATGTAAGAAATAAAACTTCAATACCATAAGCAGAGCTTCCGCTGCCTGTAGGCGTCCATAGCCTCGACAGAGTTGCTTTCTAACCCTTAAGAGCTAGGATCCTCTATGTATAGTTGGGGAAGTGCATTATGATGTCCACAGTAGAGATCAATGTGCTGGCATGGTGACCAGATGAACACATTTCCATTCACTGGGAAGTAGCGAAGGTGGTCAAGCCGGCTCGTGATGAGATCTCCTGTTCCAAGGATTTTGTTTCTTGATGCATCCATTGGATCATATCCTTGGTGTGGTGGCTATAGTGGGAGTGCCACTTCGCCACATCCCTATGAACATGGTAGGTTGGCTCGTGATGAGACCCCCTATCCTCCATCTGTAGATCAAAAAGTAAAATTGTTAGTGAATTTTATTATATATATATATATATTTATTTATTTATTTATTTTACACTCCCCATTCTATATATAGAGGGAGGCTCAGTACTCCTTAACAGTGGGGATGGCGGAAGAAGTTTAAACATATCAATAGAAAAAAGTATACCCATAATCTTATTGATAATAAACAAAGAGGATTATACTAGAGGGAGTAGAACCAGCATGGTGAAGATAATCAAACAGTATTATTTATAGCAGAAATGAAGACAATAAAGTGATATAGATAATTGTGTCCTTTCTTTTTCGATCATCACAAAGAAATCTTGTTAGAGATAATAATATTAAGGATATTCATCTGCTTCAGTAGACTCCATACTCGTTGTCCTCATATATGTATTGTACTTTATGCCACAAAGAGGAAAAAAATGAGTTGGGATGGGCTAGGAATGATCATGCAAGGGGAAGAAAGGGTTGTTCTCAAAAATACTCACAAAGTGTTGTTCCCTCAAGGGAATGGAAAAAACACTCGAAAAGTTTTGTTCCCTTTAGGGAACAGCAAAAAAACACTCGGAAAAAGTGTTGTTCCCTTTTGGGAACAGCAGTTATTCCCTGTAGGGAACAACAGCTTTTCCCTGTAGGGAAAAGCAAAAACACTCTTAAAAGTGTTGTTCCTTTTAGGGAACAGTAGTTGTTCCCTGTAGGGAAAAGCAAAAACACTCTTAAAAGTGTTGTTCCTTTTAGGGAACAGTAGTTGTTCCCTGTAGGGAACAGTAGTTGTTCCCTGTAGGGAACAACAAAATCATAC
>Ga0115851_101303_pt1 | contig 13028 bp, 7 predicted proteins | sample InSIn2gowninarea_FD_83865 | JGI IMG/M metagenome (GOLD analysis project Ga0115851, IMG submission 83865)
ACTCTACAGCTTATTTCCCTCAATGTAATGGCTAGGCCGAATCATCCAACAAAAGCCTCATCAACATGATAAAGAAAGTGCTAGAAGAAAACAAAAAGAACTGGCATAAAAAGCTCACAAATGCCCTGTGGGCAGACAGACTTTCATCCAAGAGATCCATTGGGATGAGCCCTTATGAGCTAGTTTATGGCATGGAAGCCAGATTTCTTTCATCTTTGGGCATTCCTACTATCAAGCTGTTACAAGAGATTCAGGCTGAACCAAATGACATTCAAAGAAGAATCAACCAGACCATCCATCTTCAGCAAACCAGAGAGCAAGTGTATGACAAAGCTCAAATTTTATAGGAGAAGCTCAAAAAGATGTTTGATAAGAGGGCTAAGGCTGAAGATTTCTGTGTTGGTAACAAGGTTTTAAGGTGGGACTCAAGAAGAGAAGACAAGGGCAAGCATGAAAAATTTGATTTTCTATGGAGAGGCCCATTTATTATCAGTGCTGTTCAAAGCAATAACACGTATTTCCTCAAGTCTACAGATGGCAGCACAGCTGAAGAAGGCCCTGTAAATAGCCGAATGTTGAAGCATTATCATGATCCCTTATGTTGAAAACAACCCAGCTGGGTTATTTTTTTACATAAATGTTTGTATATATCAGCACTTTGTTTCATTTTTATAAGCAGTTTGATTGTTAGAGAAGCAACATTAAAGTTTTGAAGACAGAAACAGGCCAGGTCCGCCACATCAGATATTTGTCATTGCACCTATTTTCAGCCGGAAATTCATTTGAGGGAAGTATTGTTCTTATTCCAAAGTTTCAATTATCTAACAGTCAGCACAAAGAGGTGTTTCTAGTCCATAGAAATAATAGAAGATCAAGGCAGTCTGACCTGTTGTTCTTGGCTTTCCAGGCAAAGCCATCCCCAAGTGGAGCCACTGTTGGCTTCCTGTTGCAACAGGTGTTCATATTTCATGATTGACATTTTTACATGCCAAATATGTCATTCTTTGCGTGCTGCAATGCTCCATATTTCCAGAAAAGGCCAAAGAAGAGGCCATGAAAGTGTGCTAGTCCAAATTCCACTGCTGTGTTCCAATTGTTTATCCATTTTTCAATAATTTTCAGGTAAAGGAAGGCCAAACAGCTTAATCTTGGCCTCCCTTAGTTTAAATTTCCTGTTGTAGAATATAGAGAATCATTATCTGTCCAAACAGCTTAATCTTGGCAGATTTGTAGATAGGTAGAGAAGCAAGGGTGCTCAATAGCCTAATCTGAGCCCTTGGATGGAATAAGTGTAGATATAGATAGGAGAACAATACAAAGAAAAAGAAAAGAAGTTGAAAAAGCTGGGTTTGCTAGTTCAAGTGCACCCAAAAAAAAGAAGAAAAAATGCTAAGTAAGTAGGCTGGGTAGGTAGTGTTGTGGTTGCAGAACCAAGCTATGTGATCCATTCTATGTTTTCAAGTGTCATATTTATTCAGATCACAGTTATGAGGTACTTTTTTCAGCTGGATCAGATCAAGCGAGGCATGTCTAATTTCCCCCTTCTTCTTATTCCCCAAATCACTCACTAACATTCCTAGAGGACCTTGGGATCTGCCCAACCAGTCCTATTATCACTTCATTTGTTGAAAAGATGCTAGGCCATGCTTTGACTTTCTTCAGTCAAGAGAAAGCCACATTTCTTCTGTAATAATCATCTTTCCATAGTCCATTCACTTTCTCTGTCTAAGTTTCAGCTCACAAAGCTTAAACTTCACCCCTTCACTTCATCTCACAAATCCATATTGACTCCTAACTCTATTATCTAACTCCCTAAATCATCTCCTTATCCCCTATTATGCAAAAAACTATATAAAATCCCAAAATATTAAGCATCCCCTCCCTTGGCACTATAGCCATATTTATTAAGTCTGGGAAGCAATTGTCCATCTGGGGCTCCTACTAACCCATCCGTGTCCTAACTGGAGTTAGTCTGATATCTGGTCACACTAACAACCATTTCCCCTAACCCTAACCCCACAACACCCATATTCCGCCATTGTTCTAAAGGTTCCCGGTAAATATTTGCCCCGCTCATTCATTAACCCATAAACCCACTTTCCCAAAGTCTAACACCCCCGACGTATGAATAAATCATTAAATGCGCCACGGGCCCCGTCCCTTATCCCTCCGCCGCCTTACCTTTTTCGCCAGCCGTCTGATCGTCCGCGCCCCAGATCTACGGTGGGTGGGTCCTTTCCCCTCCGAAACGGGCCGATGGTTAGTGTCCAGGAGATGGGCGGTTTTCCCGTCGTACTCCCACCACGCGTCACCCTCTCTACTGTGGCGGAGCCCCCTCTTCCCAAACTACCTGTGCACAAAAGCGGTGGGCCATGAAACCGGAAACCACCTCCCGGTGACTTCACCCTGCCATGTCACCCTCCCTGCCACGTCATCCACTGTACTGGGTCCCACATGTATGCGTCATGCTGACGTCACCGCCAAAAAGGCGCGAAAGGTGAAATCGCGGCTTACGAAGCCCGGAATCAAAATCTGAGGCAGTTTTTGATGAAAGAGCCAAAATGGAAAGCCTCAGTCCAGCGCAATTTTGCAGCGGTCCGGTTTGCCTGAAAGGGGCAGAAAAGGAACGATTTGTCAGTTTTGAGTATCAGAGGACAGATAAAGCCCAATTTCATGTCAAAGAGTATCAGGATGTGGCAAAGTGTATCAGTGAAGATTTTTTTCGGCGGCTTGAAGCAAACAAACATTAAAGAGCCCCCCAGCAAAGTCAACAAAACAGTAAAAGCTATTTTAAGGCTCTCAAATCAGCAGTTAATGCACATTAAAGCCACATGAGATCAGTGGATCAAAGCTCAAAGCGCACTTATTGTAGAAGCACTGCATTGAGCCACCAAAAGCACCATATTAACTCATTTTGATGCAGCTGCCCCCGGCGCAGCTCAAAAGTTACTTTCTTGCATTTAATTTCAGCACAAGTTTAGGTTTAAAAAACTTTTTTCCCGCAGATCTGTTTAGGTCAGCTGTAGTAGATATTTTTGATATCTTTCTCTATATAAACGACCCTAATTCATGGGTTTTTGTGGGTTGGTTGATGAACTTACTTGAGATGAGACTCGCTCTGTAACTGATATGTTTTACTTAATCAAAGATTGTTGAAAGCTTGGAGAATGGACTGTTGATGTGTTTTAATGGTTTTGAAGAGTGAATGATGGAATTCTTGTGCTGCTATATGAATCAATAAGTGTTTCTTACCTCTGTTATTTCAATTTCACATATGCTCAAGTCACAGAACGAAAGACTAGTTTAGAATTTGCCTAGCTGCACTCTATGCTCAGTTTCTGTGGCTTCTTAATGTTTTCCTCTTGATTTAGGCATAAATATGGATTCTTTATGGCTTATATTTGCTCTAATTCACATATGAACGACTGTTATTTAGGAATTCTTAGCTACTCCTAAATAGGGCTCATTTCATCTTCCCTCTGCTAACCTGATTGAGAGATTCTCTGTTGCCTCTCATTTCTTAGCATTCAATTCATCTCCATTTAGCTTGAATGTTGTTTCATGAGCAGCTATCTTGCTCCTCATTTTCCTTGTGACCAAGAAAACGCACCAGCAATCCTACTCCATGACTCCATGCCCAATGGTTTGAAACTTACCACACTATGCATTGCCTCTCTACTTGAAAGCATCCTCCTTCCCATCTTCCCACCAAAACACAAACAAAACCTCATAACTAGCCTAAAATCATCATAAACAAAGCTAAATCAAAAAGAGAGAGCCCTCTCTGATTGCAGGTGGGCTAGAACCTGCAATCCAAAGATTGGTCTGTGGTTACCTCGGCCGTATCCCTTAAGGAGGCAAGGGACAACCTGAGTGTTAACATAATGGCGACTCCGCTGGGGAACATCCTCAAATAATCTCACAAATTAGATAACTGAGGAGGACTCTGACCTTCAAAAGTTTCTTTCTAACCCATATATGCTTGAAAAATCCCTAAAAAACAAGCTGAAGCTAGCTCCCAAGAAGAATTCACGTTATACAAGATCAAATCCAGACCCACATCCTCCAACTGCTTTTGAAAATCCCAATTTAATCCCTAGAAACCTTAGCAAGCAAAAACAAGAAGACTGTACTGCTTCTAGTCTTGAAACAATTCAGCCTAGCTCTTTTCCAACCCCTGTTAAAGTTTTGTTTCGTTCAACCACTACTTCCCCTTGTTCATCATCTACCTCTCCAAGCACTGTTTCCACACCTCTGTTCACTGCACATACCACCACTACCACTCCTATTATCCCAGTTATCCCAGTTGTTCCATTTATCCCTGTTGTTCCTCTTATCCCTGTAAATATGGCTAACAGATATGCACCTTTACAATTGCCTGCTAATCCCGGGGCTATGCCTCAAGATTATCAGACTAAAATAACTCATTTTGATGGCACAAGTGATTGCACAGCCCTTCAGCATACAAAGAAAATGCAGGATTACTTTGAAAGCTATGAGATTGACGATGATAGTGTCAGAATGAAAATTTTTGTCCAAAGTTTGACAGGTGATGTCAAGACTTGGTTTAGAGCACTCCCAACCAATTCCATAGTAGATCCAGAAGCTTTATACCAGTAATTTATCAACAGATGGGAGAAAAAGAAAGACCCCTTGCACATACTAGCTGAATATGATACAATTAAAAGAGGCCCTCAAGAGACTGTTTTGGACTATTGTGCAAGATTCAATAATGTCTATAATGCAATACCACAGAACTTAAGACCTCCACCTGACCTTGCTTTGTATTAATTCCCTGATGGACTCGACCCAGATATGGCCTACCAGTTAAAGGAAAGGGCCCCTAACAGCCTTGCTGAGATGCAAAATTTGGCTGTCACTGTGGAGGCAAATTTAATTGCCAAAAGAAACAGAGCTAGAAATGAGAGAAGAACCACCTTCAAGGAAGAACCCTCAGCCTTAGATCAAAAGTTAGATGCTATTATCAATGGCATGCATAGGCTGGGAGATAGTGTAGAGAATGTTGAGGGGAAATCATCATGGGAAGGACAACAGTCCAATACCATAAGAAACCCAAATTTCATAAAGAATCAAAACCCAAATGTTGAAAGGGCTAGTCCCGACCATGATATTAGGCCTCCTTTTCAAGAAAACTATACAGAAGCATCCCCATCTAGTGAGCCAATAGAAGATACTCACATGAACTTGATAGATTTGAAGGATGAGCAACAAATTTTACTAACTCAAGAAGACCAAGATGACCATGAGATAAATCAATTTCAGACTAAGTCTGGAGAGTCCTTTGATTTTAAGCAAGGCTATGATTCTGCTGTGTATGAGGTCCACAAACAATATAAGCTAAGAACTAGAACCATTGATATACCTGTATCTAGCAAACCAAAAGAGAGTAAACAACACAACAAGATTAAAGGCAAGGCTATTATAACAGAACCAGTTGATATAACTGTCCCAAACCCACATCAAGTGACTATAGAGGACATAACAGACATGCAGCCTTCTTTTGATCAGCCTCTGCCTCCTCCTTCCTCAGAAGAAAATTTGAACAACACTCCCAAAAACCTTCCCAAAATAGAAGTACCACAAACTATCATTCACCATAACGCTGATAATCAAAAGGAAAACACATAAAATACACTTGAAAAGGAGAAATCTGCTACTGCTAATGCACATATTCCACTAGAGAAACCATTTAACTTAGAAGAAGAGATTAGAAAACTTAAGATATCCATCCCCATCTCAGAACTTGCAAAGCATGATGTTTATAGGCAGCAAATTCAAAAATCACTTCAAATTCCAGAGGTCAAAGACAGTGTAAATGTTTTAGATGATACCCCTGAGCTGTTGTTCGGTCAAGAAGTTAATGGAAAATCAACGTATGGATCTGTTCTACCCTTTTATGTCAGTCTGCACATACATGACAAAATCTTGCATAATGCTATGTTTGACTCAGGTGCTTCACACAACCTTATGCCCAAAGCTGTAATGGAAAAGCTAAACCTTGATATAACAAGACCCTACAAAGATCTATTCTCCTTTGACTCAAGTCAGGTCAAGTGTTTAGGCTTAATCAAAGACCTTTGTGTGTCTTTAGTCCAATTTCTGAACAAGACAATCCTAATGGATGTAGTGGTCGCTGATATTCCAACAAAATATGGCATGCTCCTATCAAGATCATGGGGAGAAAAACTCAAAGGATCTCTCCAATTAGACCTCCCTTATGCCACTATATCTGTCTTTGGGCAACCAAAAAGATTGTACAGAGAAACGCTCATGAAATATGTAGTAAGTAGTGAGGAAAAGCCCCAAAACTTCCCTATCTACTCAATCCATTCTGATATGGATTCATTCATTCTATTTAATGATGATAGCCGTTACCCAACTAATGAGAAGCCTTTGGCTTTAGAACAAGAAACATGCATAAATGAAGAATTGGTTACCCATACCCATGAAACTGTCAAAACAACCAATGCAACCAGCATACAAGAAAAATCTCCCCTAATAGAAAATTCAAATCTGCGTAATCCTAAAATGACTGAAACTCCTAATACTAACCACAAGCAAGAAATCACATGGTATTTAGAGTTTGATGGTTCTGTTAACAAGTTAGGAGCAGGGGCAGGGATATGGATTCACAATACACATAACAATCATGCAGAAGGCCATGCCTACAGACTAAATTTCAGATGCACCAACAACATGACAGAGTATGAGGCTCTCCTTCTAGGCCTCAAACTGCTCAAAGTTCTAGGGGCTACAAAAGTGTCCATCCTAGGTGACTCTGATTTAGTCATACAACAAATGAAAGGTAACTTTGTTACTAATGACAATAGAATGAGGGCCTATAGGACTGCTGCCACTAATATACTTAATGCATTCATTGAATCCAAGCTTGCCAAGATTTCAAGAGATCATAACATTCATGCACATAGCCTAGCCACTTTCGCTAGTACATGCAAGCTTCCCTTTGAGCCAAATCATCATTTCACTGCTAAGATAAAACACAGGCCTGCTGTCCCAAATAATGTTAAAGATTGGCAAGTATTTGAAAATGATGCCTAGATTAACAATTTCCTCAATCTTGAGCATGAGTTTTCAAATGTAAACATTGACATGGATGCCATGAACGATGCCCAACAGAAAACAAGTGAAAATCAGGAGGTTGTAACAACTATAATAGCCAAACAGGTGCTAAACCCAACTATTTTTGACAATGCAAACATAGAAGAGATGAAACAGACGCATTTGGAGGAAATAGCCAAAACAGAGGCCGATATCATTGATCTGAATGATAACTTTCTCCCTGCTGGCCTAACTCCATTAGAGGATATGTTTGATGCTAATGATGTCCCTAAAAAGCCTAAAATGGAGCCTTTAAACTTTGCTATAGAAGAATACAACATAGGGACAGCAAAGAAGCCCAAAATGATTAAATTGTCCAAAAATCTGCCAACTGATCAAAAACCAAAGTATATCGATCTATTCAAAGAGTTTCAAGATGTATTTGCATGGAGTTATGAGGACCTAAAGTCCTATGACACTTCAGTAATTCAACATACCATTCCCTTAAAACCAAATAAAAAACCATTCAAGCAGAAACTTAGAAGAATCAACCCTATGCTTCTTCCCCTGATTGAGAAGGAAGTAAAGAAAATGTTTGAAGCAGGTATCATAGCACCCATCAGATTTTCTGAATGGGTATCCAATTTGGTCCCTACAAGGAAAAAATCAGGTGAGATCAGATTGTGTGTAGACCTAAGAAATTTAAACCAAGTCTCCCTTAAAGACCACTACCCATTGCCCAAGATGGACCACATCCTACAAAGAGTAGTGGGGTCATCTAGAATCTCTTTGCTAGATGGATTTTCAGGTTTCAATCAAATACTTGTTCACCCGGATGACCAAGACAAGATAGCCTTTACCACACCGTGGGGAACATTTAAGTATGTTAAAATGCATTTCGGACTCAAGAATGCAGGGGCTACCTTTCAAAGGGCCATGGATATTGCATTTGCCAAGGAAATACATGATTTCCTAGTTGTCTACCTCGATGACCTCACCCCTTTCTCCAAATCTGATCAAGAGCACCTTAAACACTTAAGACAAATATTCATGACATGTAGGAAATATGGAATTTCCTTAAATCCTAAGAAGTCTCTGTTTGGCCTTGAGAAAGGTAAATTACTAGGCCACATCATCTCAAAAGATGGTATCAGAATTGATCCAGAAAGGATCCAAGCCATTCTCCAAATACCCTATCCAAGAAACATAAAAGAGTTGCAAGAATTCCTTGGAAAGATCAATTTCCTAAGGAGATTTATCCCAAATCTAGCCGAGCTGATAAGATTGTTAAGCAACATGTTAAAAAAGGATGCCAAGGTAAAATGGTCTCTTGAAACCAAGCAGGCTTTTGAGAATATCAAAACTGCCTTGACTCAAATGCCTATCCTCACAAGTCCACAATTTGACAAAGATTTTATAATTTTTTCTTTTGCATCTGAGCACACCATAGTAGTTGTCCTTTTGCAAAAATATGATCAAGGAAATGAAAAGCCAATTGCATTTTTCAGTCGAGCCTTAAGAGATGCACCATTGAAGTACCAAATCATGGTAAAACAGGCTTATGATTTTGTTAAAGCCATTAAAGACTTCAGAGTTTATATTCTATACTCCCATGTGATTGCCTATGTCCCAAACTCTGTTGTAAAAGACATATTAACTCAAGAGGGAATTGAAGGCAAGAGAGGCAAGTGGATTGCCAGCATTCTTGAATATGACATAGAAATAAAACCCACCAAGCTAATAAAGGGACAAGGTTTAGCCAAACTCATGTCTGAAACAAATTTTCAAGCCTTAGATATTAACCAACTGGACAATGAACAGGAGCTGGCGACTCCACAGATCAGTGAAACCTTTTTGCAATCCCCATGGTATGCTGATATTTGCTTTGTATTGTTAAACCTGTGTGCTCCCCCAGGATTGTCCAGAACCAAGAAGAGATTTTTGAAAATGAAAGCTTTAAAGTTTTGTGTCTTAGACGGTGCCTTATCTTGGAAAAATCATGAAGGCATATTACTTAATTGCTTGACTATGAACGAAACTAACAATATCATGAAAGAATTCCATGCAGGGGACTGTGGTGGGCATTTGTATTGGAAGTCCACTGCTGATAAGATTTTAAGGGCTGGTTACTATTGGCCCTCTCTATTTGCAGATGTCAAGAAATTTGTTGTTTCATGTCACAAATGCCAAATCTTTGAAGGAAAAAGAAAGCTATTGCCTTTGCCCCTTAAGCCCATTTCAACCGAAAAGCCTTTTCAACAATGGGGTCTTGACTTCATTGGAGAAATCCATCCCTTTTCTTCATGCCAACACAAGTGGATTTTAACAGCCACCGACTATTTCACCAAGTGGATTGAGGCCATCCCATGTAGGCAAGCCAATGACTCCACCATTATCCAATTCCTTGAGTGCAATATCCTTTCTAGATTTGGCTGCCCTGAGAAAATCATCACTGACAATGCCGCTACCTTCAAATCCAAAAAGATGATCAATTTTTGCCATAAATTTCACATTACCCTGGGCCACTCCATAGCCTATTACCCTCAAGGTAATGGCTTGGCCAAATCATCCAACAAAAGCCTCATCAACATCATAAAGTAAGTGCTAGAAGAAAACAAAAAGAACTGGCATAAAAAGCTCACAAGTGCCCTATGGGCAGACAGACTTTCATCCAAGAGATCCATTGGGATGAGCCCTTATGAGCTAGTGTATGGCATGGAAGCTAGATTTCCTTCATCCTTGGGCATTCCTACTATCAAGCTGTTATAGGAGATTCAGGCTGAACCAAATGACATTCAATGAAGAATCAATCAGACCATCCATCTTCAGCAAACCAGAGATCAAGTGTATGACAGAGCTCAAATTTTGAAAGAAAAGCTCAAAAAGATGTTTGATAAGAGAGCTAAGGCTGAAGATTTCTGTGTTGGAAACAATGTTCTAAGGTGGGACTCACGAAGAGAAGACAAGGGCAAACATGAAAAATTTGATTTTCTATGGAGAGGCCCATTTGTTATCAGCGTTGTTCAAGGCAATAACACCTATTTTCTCAAGCCTACAGATGGCAGCACAGCTGAAGAAGGCCCTGTAAATGGACAAATGTTGAAGCACTATCATGATCCCTTTTGTTGAAAACAGCTCAGCTGGGTTATATTTGTACATAAAAGTTTGTATATATCAGCGCTTTGTTTTATTTTTGTATAAGCAGTCCGATTTTTAGAAGAGAAACATCAAAGTTTATGAAGATAGAACCAAACCAGGTCCGCCATTTTAGATCTCTGTCATTGCACTAATTTCAGCAAAAAAGCAGGCAATGCTTCACAGTTCACAAGGAATTCAGTTGAGGGAAGTGTTGTTCTTATTCCAAAGTTTCAATTATCTAACAGTCAGCACAAAGAGGTGTTTCTAGTCCACATCAACAATAGAATATCAAGGCAGTATGACCTGTTGTTCTTGGTTTTCCAAGGAAAAGCCATCCCCAAGTGGAGCCACTGTTAGCCTCATGTTGCAACAGGTGTTCATATTTCATGATTGACATTTTTACATGCCAAATATGTCATTCTTTGCATGCTGCAATGCTCCATATTTCCAAAAGAGGCCAAAGAAGAGGCCATGAAAGTGTGCTAGTCTAAATGCCACTGCTGTATTCCAATTTTGATGAATTATCCATTTTTGAAGAAATTTCAGTTAAAGGGAAGGCCAAACAGCTTAATCTTGGTCTCCCTAGGTTTCAATTTCCTGTTGTAGAATATAGAGAATCATTATCTGTTCAAACAGCTTAATCTTGACAGATTTGTAGATAGGTAGAGAAGCAAGGGTGCTCAACTGCTTAATCTGAGCCCCTGGATGAAATAAGTGTAGATGTAGATAGGAGGATAGTAAAAAGAAAAAGTTGAAAAGCTGGGTTTGCTAGTTCAAGTGCACCCAAACCAAAAGGAAGAAAAAATGCTAGGTAAGTAGGCTGGGTAAGTAGTTTTGTGGTTGAAGAATCAAGCTATGTGATCCATTTCATGTTTTCAAGTGTTATATTTATTCAGATCACAGTTATGAGGCACTTTTTCACCTGGATCAGCTCAAGCAAGACATGTCTAACTCCCCTTTCTTCTTATTCCCCAAATCACTCACTAACATCCCCTTGAGGACCTTGGGATCTGCCCAACCAGTCCTGTTATCACTTCATTTTTGTAAAAATACTAAGTCAGGCTTTGACTTTCTTCAATAAATAGAAGCCACATTTCTTGTGTAAAAATCAATTTTCCCCAGTCCATTCACTTCCTGTGTCTAAGTTTCAGTTCACAAGCTCAACTTCTCCCCTACACTTCACCTCACAAATTCATATTAACTCCTAACTCTATTATTTAGCTCCTCAAACCATTTCCTTATCCCCTATTATGCAAAAACTATATGAAACTCCTCAAAAAATATTAAATAACCTCCCCTTGGCACTATAGCCATATTTCCTAAAGTCCAGGAAATGTTGAGTTCATTTAGGGCTTGGCATTAGCCCTTCAGCGTCTTAAACCTAGAATTAATTTAGCCCCTGGTTAAATTAATAACCATTCCCTACTTCTTCATTCATTTGACTTTGCAAAAATGCCTCCTGCATTCACTTTTAAAGCTTTAATGTTTAAATGTTTATTTTAAATTAAACGTTGCCCGCGCAGAATTTCCATAACCCACTTTCCTAAAGTTTTTCCCCTCCGCCGGATTAAACAATTAATAAAGGGCGCCGCGGGCCGCTTCTTTATCCCTCTGCCGCCTTGTCTGTTTCGCCATATGTCTTATTTCCCGCGCCCAAGATCTACGGTGGGCAGGTCTTTTCGCCACTGAAGCTGTCGATGGTTAGCGTCCAGGAGATGGGCGGTTTTCCCGTCGTACTCCTGCCACGCGTCACCCTCTCGACTATGGCGGAGCCCCCTCCTCCCAAACCGCCTAGGCGCAAAAGATGGTGCGATAAAACCGGTTACTGCCCCCTTGCGTGACATAAGCGCCACGTCACCCTGCCACGTCACCCGCCGTACTGGGTCCCACTATTGACGTCATGCTGACATCACTGCCGAAAAAATGCGCGAAAGGCGAAATCGCTGCTTAGGATGCCCGGAATGAAAAACAGAGGCAGTTTTTAGGCGCATCGGTAAGAAAAATAGGCCAAAATGGAAAGCTGAAGGGCCAACCTTCAGTCCAACGCAGTTTTGCAACAGTTAGGTTTGCAGAAAATGAGCGACTTGATAGTTTTGAGTATCAGAGGAAAGATAAAGCCCAAGTTCATGTCAAAGAGTATCAGGATGCGGCAAAGTGTATCAGTGAAGTTTTTTTTTAGCGGCTCGAAGCAGACGAACATTAAAGAGTCCCCGGCAAAGTCAACAAAACAGTTCTAAGCCATTTAAAGCTCTCAAATCAGTGATTAAAGCATCTAAAGCTACATGAGATCGATGGATCAAAGCCCAAAGCACAGTTATTGCAGAAACACTGCACCGAGCCACCAAGGACACCATATTAACTCATTTTGATTCGACTGCCTCCAGTGTAGCTCCAAAGATATTTTCTTGCATTAATTTCAGGACAAGGATTAGGTTAAAAGAAACTTTTTTCCTGCAAACCTGTTTTAGGTCAGCTGTAATAGATATTTTTGATGTCTTTCTCTATATAAACGACCCTAAGTCATTGTTTAGTGGTTGTTGTTTTTTGGGTTAGTTGGTTAATGCACTCGAAGAGAGACTCGCTCTGTAACTGATATGTTTTACTTAATCAAAGATTGCTGAAAGCTTGGAGACTGGATTGTTTGATGTTTGTTTAATGACTGAAGAGTGAATGATGGAATTCATGTGCTGCCATATGAATCAATAAGTGTTTCTTACCTCTGTTATTTCAATTTCATACATGCCCAGGTCACAGAACAAAGGTTTGGTTTAGAATTTGCTTAGCTGCACTCTATGCTCAGTTTCTTTGGC
>Ga0115851_101305_pt1 | contig 13025 bp, 10 predicted proteins | sample InSIn2gowninarea_FD_83865 | JGI IMG/M metagenome (GOLD analysis project Ga0115851, IMG submission 83865)
GCGACTCTCCGCTGCAATGCCTCTACGTCACTCAACCCGATAGTGTCGTCCAACAAAACCGATATATGTTCAAGCATTACACCTTCAGTCTGTCACAACGACATATCAGCAAGCACTCTCAAGCAGCCAAGAATCAAACAGAATGCAATTTGAGCCTTCTGAGGCATATAATGACCTACTTCAAGCACAAGCAGCTATCTCTTACCACGCATTCGACACATGTGCCAAGGTAAAACAAATTGTCGCCAGTCATCATCAGCGCCCGTGATATAACTCCACCCCAGCTCATGTCGTCTGCGCCGAACAAAGGAACACTCACATACTCGCCCCAAGCCACCAGCTCGATAAACACGGCAGCAACATGTGTCACACGTTCGTAATACAGCAGAACCTCGCGGACAGCAGACCGACCAAGAAAGTATACGCATATCACGGTCGAGGAATCACATACCTCGCCTTCCGCGCATGAAAGCAGGGACTAAGGAGGGTAGTATGAAGTGGAACTCTCTCAATTCATAATACACTAATATTTTGGAATGGTAATCAAGTCTCGCTCAGCCTCCTAAATAAAGGCCAAGCACAAGCAGAGCCGACGTCTCATTCAACAAAACCAGATAGCTTATCATAAAATAAAAATACCTACTATCCGGCTTCATGCCCACCCTTCTTGCGAATCCCTACTGTCTCAGATGTAGGTGTGTCCACCCTCTCTACCATACCAACCGCATACATGCCGGGACTATCCCACTCAAGATGCACGTATCCGTACCCATCCTCAACACCGCCCACCACGTCAAATGACTACACTTTCCGGTGCGGATGGAGGACGGAAGCCAAATCTGGTCGGATATCTAGCTGTCCAATACTGGTGTGTTCAAGGATGACAGGATGGTTTCTGGCGGTGTGATTTGAGCATGGGGTTTGAGATTTGAGGTTTGGGGGCTTGAATTTTGGTGTTGGGACCATGGGGTATGATACCATTAGGTGGGAATTTGGAGAAGGGAGTATCGTAATGCTCGGCAGGGCCTGCTGAGGCTTGCTCGATTTAGGATAGCTTGTTAAGCAGGACGGAAGATGGGAGATGGTGAGTGTTTTGAGGTCATCGGGTATGTTGATTAGGTAGCTATCGGGCAACATGTTCAAGAGCTTGCTCTCAAATGGTATTGATGACACGTCGTTCGAGTCGGTTATCCCTCCAAAACGCTTTCGCATCGCAAGACGCCGGATGAGACAGACTATGAAGTGCGTAGTGGATCAATGTCTAGATAGGTTGCACCCTCGTCCCAGCCCCATCATCCAAATCCCCCTTCCTCTCAAGCTTATTACTAACCCACTGATACGTCCCCAAAAACACAGCGCCCCCCGTACTAATCCACCCAACCCTCGGCACAAACCCTCTAAACAACCCCCTCCACCCCTCATCCCTCAAGATCTCCCTCCCAATCAGCACCGCCCCCTTCCTAGCCGTCCCATCTTCCCGTCTAGCAAGCATAATCCTCGTCTTCAGCACATCAAGCGGCGTCGTCAGTCCCGCCGCAACCGCACCACTAACACTCCCAAAAACCGCACTCTCACCAGCCGTAACCAAACCCTTCTCCCGCCCAACTAGTGCAGTCTGCCGCGCCGAATACCGTGCCTTAACAGCCTCCCACATCGTAAACTGCAATATCGTAAACGGAATCTCACGCATAATCGTCACGCCCCCTCCTCTATACAACTCCTTCACCATCGTCCCGTATCCCGCCGTACGGCGCAGCGATAGTATATCGAGCAAAGCGGGCGCAGATTTCCCACCGAATAACCCCGCTTGGGCGCGCTGCTTGACGACTTCGGTCGGGACGCGGATCGCGCAGGCTGCGATCTCGCCGAGGGAGGAGGCGAGCATGTGGATTGATGTTTCTGAGGTGGTGGAGGTGCGGCCGGGGATTATGAGGTGACGTTTGATCGTGTCGTAGACTAGGAAGAAGGAGGCTGCGCTGGGCATGGAGCCGAGGAGGGCGGAGGGGAGGCCCGCGTAGATGCTGCGGAGGGTGCCGAGAGCAGTGTGGCGGGGGTGGAGCGTAGCATTGCTATTGATGTTGGTGGTGTTACTGGTTAGATTGGATTGGAGGCGGGTTTTGAGGGTGTCGAGGGGATAGAGGGAGAAGTCGACTGTTAGCCCTGCTACGGCGCCGGCCTGGGTTGTTTTTGTTAGATGGAATGCGTGAGAGGTTGATGTGATGTTTGATCATGGAGTGACTTACCAGTAGCGAGCGCGTCCATGGCGAGGATACTAGCTGTGCAGATGACGCCTGTGCCCCTCCATCGCTATCCTTCATAGCAGAGTAATCGAATCCTGAAATAGTTCATCCTGCTCAAATCCGAGTGTATGTTTTTGGGTATTCACGACTACTTGGACTGCATTAGACTATCCCCAGAATAGTTAAGCTTGGGCATGGTGGAGTTAAACGTGGACGACATGAATGTACCTGTATTCTTGGCTGTACTAGTAGTGTAATTCAGGGTTTGATATCGGACGCGTTTGAAGCCTCCTGAGCTCAGTCGTCTCGCTTTCGCAGTGAGAATTCTCAGCTAGGATATTCTATACAGCTACAAAATCAACTTCCACTATCGAATACTGCCCGGGAACAGGGGAGCAGGTGGCTCAATAAGGATGCGTATCGCATAGAACAAGAATGCCATGTCGCTACATCTTATTGATGCACAAGCCCAAGCTCTTCCACAGTCGGCATTGCGTCTCTCCACGGGCGTAGTGCACTCGCAAGGGTGTGCTCTCCTTCAGACAATCCTTCTGGTTGCGTTGGCTCAGTACCATCAGGCAATCGTACTCGTGGAAAGCCTTCAGACACCCAGCAAGGATTCGCTTCTCCCAACCATTTCTGGCGTACCTCATCCTCTTTCTGTTCATCTACCAGGACAAGAGCACCAGTATGCCATCCCGCAGCACCAATAGCCAGAGCGAAATGAGAGCCGAGGTGAGAGTCCGCTGACGAACGTAGATCTAGATTCTTAACACTTTCGTTCAAACCAACCCCAGACTTGAACGGGCCGTCTTCCCAGTGGCGACCTTCCTGCTCAACCCACTCACTGAACATTGTCTGCTTCGCTGGATCATGTAGAATATCATTCCAGTAAGGCTGATTTGGCTGTTTCGTTGTATTGTCAAGAGCAGTACTCTGCAGATGTTTCAACCAGTCTAATTTTTCTGGCTCAAACCACACTTGTCGACCTCTCAGGTTAGCCACAGGTCGAAGTTTGGAGTCCTGTCTTAGACCTCGGGGTCCGGTGCTGTACAGCCCACGGCAAGTCGCGCCCTCAAATGCATCACCTAACCCCAAAGCTCCACAAGATTCTGGTTCGTGGCCATAGCTGGTAATAGTGCCGTCACTATGCAGAGCTTGATAATGGTAATCACCAAACTTGACTGATATCACACCCGTGTGCTGGAGTGCTGGCAAATCGCTAGGCCGAGAGGATATGATACTCTGCAGGTTCTCCCACATGGCCGGGTCCGATGAATCGACGTCTTCAGAGCGATGTTTCATCATCTGATCGTGGGCTTCGGCAAAACATCTCCTAACAAAATCCGTGTTCCCGGCTAGAACGCGTCCCGACGAAGTGAAGACCACAAAGTTACGGAAGCTACCTTGTAGATCAGAGAGATGGTCAGCTCCACCGGAATAGCCTGGCAGACGCACTGCAGGATAGGTAGGCTCAGTGTCTTCTTGATTCTGGTGGCTTATACTGCAAGCCCAAACTTCAGAGGTATTTGTGAGCCAAACACAAATGTCTTCAAGCAAGACGTGGGCGGTTACCTCGACCATATCGCCTGTAGTTGTGAATCCACGAGCTGTTTTCGGGATAACTCTCTCCTTCACCTCTCGGCCATCCAACATATCGTCTTGCTGATCATTCTTGAGAGGTGACCAGTAAATTATTCCAACCTCTGGCACATATACTGAACTTTCATCCCAACCTGCAACAACACTGGTAGGTTTGCCTGAGAACTTGCCTCCATTTCTGGAAAGAACCTTCAAACCTTTCGCATTGATTCGATCCCAGGACAAAATCTCGTGATCATCACTGAGAGCCAAAACATGTCTGCGTCCTGCGGAGAACTGAGAGATGGCAGATGTGCTCTGTGTGAGGTACTCAAGTCTCTCAAAATGGTCTGTCTGTTTTCCAACATTCACGTAGTTTGCCGAATCGATGGATCCAGTTGCATACAGCTTTCCAGCGGACGAAAGTATTATCGTCGACCAACCACCACACTGCAGATCGGCGATGATGCCAACATCGTCAGGAACCTTGGTCTCGGTAGGCCAATTTGAAGTTGTCCTTACATAGTGATGGCGAGGGGCGTGGGGCATGATACGCCCAACTATACGGCCACGGCGAGGCTCTATCCCAGGAGCAAGATTACCCTTGATACCTTGGCCCCAAGTAAATAGTCTGGTTTGGGTCTTGAGTCGACGGTATAGCGAATACCACCTGGCGCCATCTGTCTTGAGCAAAGGACTGATTGGTGTTCGGAATGTGGTCGAGGTCTTGGTTCGCCAAAATAGAGAATCCTTCTGATAGTTGTTGTATAGTACTTTCGAAGAGCGGCACAATGAAAGAAAGTCCTTTGGGTTAAGCAGTACAAACACCAAGGACAAAATGTCCTCGGGTAGGTCAAGAATATTCATATTTGAGGTTTCAATGGTATAAACAACTGACAGCTCTGAACGAGAATGCAGATAGAAGTACAGTAACTTGGTAACTAGTACGAGTATCTGTGAAAGCCTGCTACCTAGATAGGATTGACGTCATTGGGCCACTGTTGACCAATTTGGGAGATACACGAAAGTTCTTTTGGCAAGGGTGAAATGCTCACAGCACCCCTGGCCACCAAATTCATCACGACTGCTCGCTTGCAGACATACTAAGTGACTACCTACAGTGGTTGTGGTCGTTACCACATGTTTAAGGAACACGACTAGCAAGTTCGTCTTCTTTGCCGACTTCTTTAGCGTCTTCTGCAGGGTCTAAGTGCCGGCTGCGCTACTAACTGCAGTGACTGGATATCACTGGTAGTGGGGTCAAAGCCAACAAACAATTCACAACACCACGATACTGCTCCAATACTTCCCTCCTTCGTTCTACACTGCTTCTTGAGATCATATAAGAGTAGTCTTCCTGCTCCTATCTATCCAAAACGACAACCGATCTTTTTCTACGCACGTTTCACCATGGCTGAACCCACACCTTCGGGAAATCAAATTGCATCCAGCGAACCTAGACTTGCTCAGCAGGAAACCGCACTCGCAACGAACCCGAAAGGAACACAGGATAGTACTGCGCCGAAGACTGAAGATGATCAGGGTATTGTTAGCAAGGTTACCGAATCCGCTACAGCCGCCGCTACAGGTGTGAAGGATTCTGTCTTTTCCATGTTTGGTGGTGGTGGGCCAAAGACAGCGAAGAAGGTGGATGACGACGACAAGGATGAGCCAAGTGGTAGTAGCAAGGCAAAGAAAGCCGAGGACGATGAAGACGTATGTGCCATTCATGAAAAGCACACTCAAGTCTTGCAGCTAACACCCTTGGCAGGAGAAAGCAGAGGAGGAAGAGGCTGATGTCAACTTCGAACCCGTTGTCCACCTGACCGAGAAGGTCGAGACAAAGACTCACGAAGAGGCCGAAGAACAAGTTTTCAAGATGCGAGCGAAGCTGTTCAAATTTGATCGGGATTCGAGAGAATGGAAGGAGCGAGGTACTGGTGATGTTCGTCTGCTCAAGCATAAGGAGAATGGCAAGACTCGGTTGGTTATGCGACGAGAGTGCTTGCTGATATGTCGTTGTGACAGACTGAAGGTGTAATGCTTGAACATATATCGGTTTTGTTGGACGACACTATCGGGTTGAGTGACGTAGAGGCATTGCAGCGGAGAGTCGCTTTAAGAATGAGAGGGTGACTTCGGACATTGCGGACGCTAATGACGGATAGATGAGAAGATGGTACATTCGTCTGGACTTGTATAGCTTGACAACCGCCTGAGCACTCTCGACCACAGCTCTGCCTTATATTGCAACAGTTCTTTTCAACCTAGGAAGATTTTCGCCTGCAAGTGGTTACATATAATTCTGTCATAGCGGCATGGGCGGATGATATTCAATCACACTAGCCACATCTCTTGTGATTCGCTTTTGCCTGGTCTCTTGCCATAACGATGATCAGAACCACAACTTGATCAGTTCTTCAGCCACTGCGTCTGCCGTTATGGTACCGTTCTCTGTAATCAGCGCATTGATAAGTTCTGGAGGTGTGATATCAACTATTCCATCACCTTGTGCGCTTCTCTTGCCACCAGCAGCACTGATGTCGAAGCTCATTTGACTCTTTTCATCACTTTCCAGACCAGTTCGGAACGTCAGGACATTCTGCTTGGCACCCATGTTTTGCAAGTCCGAATCACTGTAGTTGAGTGGGAATTGTCGTGTGAACTTGTACGATTCGACAGCGAAATAGACTGGGATTGATGCATCGCGAGCGATTGTTGAGACAAGACGTGAACCAATATTGGAGATAGCAGCACCATTTTCGAGAACTGCTTCAGCACCGAGCAGCAAGATGAGACTCGAAGAAGTTATTTTACCAGTCGACGGACGGATGGTAGCGATGGTATGGGATAGAGCGGCTAGTGGTACTGTAGCGACTGGTATACCAAGACTCAAGAGTCGGTTGGTCGATTGAGATAACGATGTATCGGAAGACTCCTGGCCTGATGAAGGATCAACGAAGATGACATGGAAAAAGCGACGAGATTCGGCGGTGAGAGAAAGGATGGCATCAATTACCCGTGATGATCCATACGTGATAACTGTAGTTGCGTTGTCGCGGATGAAGGGCAGTGCATGTTGAGCAATTTTCGATCTCGCAGATTTCGTCCGACTGATGAAGAGCTTGCTGTTCTGGATAAGCTGTCTGCGGAGGGTAGTGAAATCAGCTGACGTAGTATTGGGATTCTGTTGGAAAGAAGTGATAATATATCGTTGAAGCAGTTCTGTACCTGCAGAAAGTGGTATTGGATTGCTCTGTGAGGCTAGAAGTTCACTGCTGGTAGTGGCAAGTAAGGTAAGAGTTTCGGTGATTGTTGTCAATGGTTGTGCTGTAAGAGCTGCAACAAGCGATTCTATCGCTGCAATCGCGGGGGTAATGCTTGGATCAGTATCGATCAGTTTCTTGTAATGTGATACCACATCAATCTGCGAATTCATCGCAGTGGGTTCTTCAGGTGGTGGGGTCGCAAGGCCTGTAGAAGTGATTCAATTAGCCAGAACATTAACGAATTGATGTTCGTTGGAATGACATCCAAAAGCCTCCTCCATATGGCGGTCGAAGGGGTAAAATAAGGAGGATGATTACTGGTCCTCTTGAATAAAATTAAACACATTGCAAAATAGCCTTGCACGGATGTCGAAAGGATGTAGGATAACTTCACAGGTATGGCCTCTGCACTCACCTACTTGACTGTTGGACGCCATTTCGACCTTTGCAGTGTCTCAGAGAAATAGTTGCGGATCGCTGTTTGAGAAGTAAAGTAAGGTATAGCGTTGACTGGTGGATGAACAAACTTTTGGGCAAACCTCGCAAATTTCCCATATTGCATGACTCTCGAGGGCTTGGCACTATCGGAGACACGGCGGAAAGCTTGGTAGCCAAATGTGATTGGTTGCTATGCAAGACCACCGCTCGTGGAAGACCAAAACAAACAAAACGACCAAACATTTTTATCCTTTGCCAAAGTCCAACACAACCTTCGTGCTTGGTCGATGCACTTCAATAGTCAATAGATTGCTACTTAACCAATTTGCGCACAACAGCATAGGTACATACCGTTACCATGAATTCTCAATACCGACCATCCCACCAGCCTGCTAGCAAGAAGCGTAAGGAAGATGATCCAGATGCCTTCATGCGACTTCCAGACCAAGAAATCGCCGGTTGTATAAGCGACATTGGAGTACCCTTCTCGGAAAACGACCTGCGAAACCCGAAACCCCAGCAAATCCAAATGGTCTTCGAACATCTAGGTGATATCCTCATGAATGCGACACGAGATTCGATCGATCCTGCCATGCGCGCTGCATCCGACGATATCTGCAGTGAACATCCCGATCTGGTCCCGGTTGATACTCGCCTGATGATGGGATTTTTCGTGAGTTTGCGCCGCATGCTTATGGAGTGTGGTGTGCATGATTTCTCCATGAATGATCTGGTGCGACCGACATATGAGCGATTGGGCAAGATTTTCAGTTATGTGATTAATTTCATTCGTTTTCGGGAGGGTCAAACGGAGGCTATCGATGAATGTTTAGGGAAACAGGAGGGCACAAAAAGCAGGATCGAGCAGCTATATACTGAGAATGAAGATATGGTGCAGAGATTGGAAGAGATGAAGAGGAATAGGAAAGCCATGGAGGCTGCGGTCAAAGAGAAGGTGAAGAGAAACGATGAGCTCAAAGCGCGACTGCTTGAGCTGAGGAAAGGACAAGAACGAATTGCAGAACAACTTGAGCGATCAAAGGCCGAAAAGAACAGAGCACAACAAATGTTGGAGGAGAAGACAGAACGCCTGGTTAGGTGCCGGCAGGAGAGTGAAAAGCTAAGGCCATATGTGCTGCAGAGTCCAGCAGCATTACAAAGTGCCTTGACTGAATTGCACGAGACTTTGATGCGCGAAAAGAGCCAGATTGATATGCTGGAGAGACGAACACGGGCACTACAGACGTCTTCTGACAGTTTCGGTGTGGTTCACAGCGATGTGCAGTCCTGCGTGAAGGTACTCGAGGAGATCTCTGTCGAACTACAGAAGGAGGAGGAGGAAGATGCGAAAGCCGCCAAGAACAAAGAAGCACTCAACGAGCGAGGGGCAAATGTTAGAGAGGTCGAGCAGAGTGAGAAATTATTGCAACGACAGCTAGCGAAGTGGGAGGAGCGAATCGATGACCTCAGACGAAAACACAAGGAACGAGAGGATGCTAACAAAGCCAAGATGGAGGAACTGTGGGAGATGCAACGACAACTTCGAGAAGAGCGAGCGGCTAAAGGTCGAGAGATGGATCGACGGAAGAGTCGTATCGATCAAATAGAGAAAAAGGTAAGGAACTGCCATACATCATATAGCGGAATTTTGCTAACTCGTCCTGCAGATGGCCGAATTGAAAGAGACCATCGAAAAGGAGGTCAACAACGCCCATGAGGAGTACCTAAAACTCGAGTCGCATATCAAGCTGTATATCACAGAGATGGAGCAGAGTATATCATGAGTACGAACGACCACCATTGACGAATTGATGAACTTGTATACTCAGACCCAACTTCCTTTCGACGATACCCAGGTCTTTACAGAGTGCTGTTGCATATATTTTGTTGAATTCACTAGCCAGGATGACTAACCCTCAAATCGAAACCATCTTTCAGCGAATTTTCTAATACTGATCGTCCTTGTTGCCCATCCTTGTCCAGCTTCGCCGATTTTGACTGAACCACTGAGAAGAGGTACCTCGGCATCCCACAATCGTGGCCCTCGCTCGCTGCTCGATTCATCAATGGTGTTGCACTCGATGAGCTGAATGCCAGCATTGATACTATGATGTATTGAAGCCAGCATCGCGAAAGTTCGTGATAAGCCCTGGACTGTAAATTCCGAGGTGCCATGGTGTAGTGCAAGCATGTCCAGTACTATTACTCGTGATCGTAGGTCAGGGGACTGTTGATCATGGTGTAGTAGCAGGGTCGACATGTAACCTCTGAATGACGTGATACTCGGGCAGAAAGCCAGGGTGGTGCGAGAGCTCATGGCCAGGATTAGCAGGGTTGGAAGGAGAAAAGCGGGTGTCTGAGGTATCATGGAATCGGCGCCCGTAGATACAACCCCGTCTCTCTGCTGAGCCCCCTCGCCAGTGTCGTCTTGTACTTCAGGACTGCTGGTACTGTTTGCATGTACCAAGATCTGCTTGAGGAAGTAGGCCCTTGAACAACATGCAACAACAGTGGTTTCTCGACCATCGGATCTCATGCATATGTCCTCGAGAAGCGTGCCGATAGTCTTGGAAGTGGTACTGATTGTTGGAACTTGCATGCTCGTGTTCATCGTGGCGTTGACCTTATTGATCCACAGTAGGGTCGGCGGCTTTGAGGCCCTTCTAGGATCCACAATAGTAACATCCTCTTACAAACAGCATGACAGTCAGGAAGCCGAGGATGATGGCATCGATTTCACCGCGAGGGCAGCGGACAAGACGAGTCGAACGTTCTGAGTTGATGTTTAGAAACATAACTGAGCACACCTTATCCACTGTAGATTTAAGAGACTCGAGATCCGCCAAGACACCAGCTCCACCAATCGCGGGTTCTCCCATGATAATGTCGTGAATGCTTTCTACATAGGTATTCATCCTTGATGGTTACACAGCGTGGCATTCCTCCGATCTGGTGACTGTAGACGACGAACTTCGCGATGGATTCGATATCCGTGTTGTCCACGGTCTTAGAACCCGGTAAGCAGGTTTTCCTCATAGCTTACACTCCGGACTTATGGATCTTCCAGCTCGCGATCTTACAATCGAAGCCGCACAAGTTATTGGTCTTGGTAAAACTCTCAAGGCTGGCTCGTCATCAAAGACCATACCCTTCGCGAAATTGAAGGCATTGCTCGACAGTCGGAGCGATCGTGATATCATCGATGGTCTTAGGAAGGTTGTTGGTATGATTTATATGAACAAGCCTTGTCTTCCATATTTCTCTTCTGTCGTGAAGAACGTCGCAAACCCAAACATCGAAGTCAAGAAACTTGTCTACATCTACCTTGTCCATTATGCCGAGTCCGACCCTGATCTTGCCCTGTTATCCGTCAATGCGATTCAAAAGTCCTTGACCGATCAGAATCCACAGATACGAGCCATGGCACTTCGAACTATGGCTGGTATGCGGGTGCCCGTCATCAGTCAGATCGTATCACTCGCTATCAAAAGAGGTGCGGCGGATCTTAGTCCCCATGTGCGGAAGGCCGCCGCCCTGGCAATACCGAAATGCTACCAACTGGATCCTAACACACTACCTCAACTGATCGACTACCTTTCGATACTATTGGGTGACAAACAATACTTTGTAGTCGGACCAGCAGTCCAGACTTTTCTACACATATGCCCAGATCGGATTGACCTCATTCACAAACACTATCGAGACTTGGTGAAGAAGCTGGTTGATATGGACGAGTGGAGCCAGCTTGCCACAATGCAACTTCTTTTAGTATATGCGAGAAGATGTTTTCCTCAGAGGAAACAGAAGGTTACTAAAGTCAACAAAAGGGCCTTCTACGATGACGAAGCGGATGAAACCGAAGAGACTGAAGACTACATCGATACGATTGATCCAGATTTGGACTCGCTGCTCAAGGCCTGCCAGCTACTGCTTCAAAATCGCAATTCTGCCATTATCGTCGCGGCCGCATCTTGTTTGCTCTACCTAGGCACACCAGATCATATCAAAGAGACTATTGGACCTCTCATTGCGCTACTACGAGGCCCTCAAGAAACTCGACAGATCGTACTGCCGAATATCGTCTTAATCGCTCTTAAACATCCTCATTTATTCGTACCATACACCAACCGCTTCTTAATCAACGTTGACGATACTCCTCAAATCTGGCGCCTCAAGATGGAGCTGCTAACTCTGGTATTTCCACATGCTAACATACAGCTCAAATATCTTATCCTCAACGAGTTTGAAAGCTTCGCTCACAGCACCGATAACGATCAAGTTCAAGAGTCAGTGCGAGCCATTGGAAGGTGTGCCCAGAGCGATCCGCAATCATCATCAAGATGCTTCAAAGTCTTATTAAACCAGATCACAAGTTTCGACAACGTTCTTGTGTCGGAGGTTCTGACAGTCATGCGCCATCTAATTCAACGGCACCCAGAGACACATCGCAAAACAATTGTACGGCTGGCACGGAACCTAGACAGGACCACTAGCCCCGAGGCTCGAGCCACAATCATCTGGCTTGTGGGTGAATTCGCCGGCTCGGATCGTGATAATAACATAGCTCCCGACGTCCTACGCATTCTGATCAAAGATTTTGCCGAGGAGAGCGAAGAGGCTAAACAGCAGATTGTCCTATTAGCAGCCAAGGTGTATCTGCAATACCTACAAGACAGAGAGAAGGCCAACACCGAATCTTTCGATGAAAGTGCTGACGCACCACCATCAATCACCGAGCCTCGAACAACTGACACAAACCAAATCTCACAGATCTGGACACACGTCCAAAACCTCGTGCGCTACGACATCTCCTACGACCTACGCGACCGAGCCCGGCTCTTCCGCGCACTCCTATCCAACCCCTCATCAACCCAACTAGCCTCCCTCCTCATCCTCGCCCCTAAACCAGTCCCACACACGCCCTCACCCTCCGAGAACAGGCAAAACCTAACCCTAGGATCCAGTACCCTCGCACTAGGTCGAGATATCACCGGCATCAACGGTCTACCCGGCTACACTAGCCTCCCTGACTGGGTCGAAGCAGGCCGTGAACCGGATCCTAAGCTCAGAGATAATAACGATGTGTCGAAAGAGGAGTATGTGAGTCAGGTGAATAGGGTTACGAATACTGCGGCGAGTAAGAGGCTGGATGAAGCTATCAGGGAGCAGGGACTGGAACGGACTGTGCAGCAAGGCATTGGTGGGAAGAAAGGCAAGACTCTGGATGATTGGTTGGAGGAAAGTGAGGAGGAGGATGAGGATGAGGAGGAAGAAGATGAGACGGAAGAGGAGAGCGAGAGTGGCGAGGAGGAGAGTGATAGTGCGGAGGAGGAGGACGCTGATGATGATGATGGTGATGAGCAGGACCAAGGTCTGCTATATGATGTATGGCAGTTCCTTACCTTTTTCTCTATTTGATCGATACGACTCTTCCGTCGATCCATCTCTCGACCTTTAGCCGCTCGCTCTTCTCGAAGTTGTCGTTGCATCTCCCACA
>Ga0115851_101307_pt1 | contig 13014 bp, 18 predicted proteins | sample InSIn2gowninarea_FD_83865 | JGI IMG/M metagenome (GOLD analysis project Ga0115851, IMG submission 83865)
AGCCCAGCAACAAAATTTCCAGATTCACATCAGATTTGACCCATCAACTTTGGAAGCTCATAAATTGAGTTCTACTTGGCCAAATAAGGCCCAGGACAGCTCATTGGAAAGAAAAAATCAAGGAGAACATTTTGGAGGAGGTTTCACCAACAGATTTGATCATTTATTGGGCCAAAAATCAGGCAGAAGATCAGGCTCCGATTTTTGAAAACAAAATCAATTTTCTGAGTTATTGTTTTCAATTTCATTTGTCCAAAGCCTCTTCTAAATGCAGATCCATTGGTCAATAATATCATTTACCAATCAAACCATTCCAAGCATCAATACAGAGCTTATATTTTGTTTTTAATTATTTATTTAAATAGAATTTGATTGGATTTGATTTAATCGCCAGCAATGCTATTTTGATTTTATGGTTGCATTTTAATTTATTTTGATTTCTTTTTGCAGGAAAACAGTGGAAGAAATATGGAGAAAAAGATCTCAGTCAATGAGAATGCTCCAGCAATTGAAGATTGGAATTAGGAGCAAGTAAAATTGAATTTAGCAAATTTCTCTTCAACAAACTCTCCTCTCCAAAATTCCTTCACAAATATTATAAATAACAGATTGCAGAATGTAAAAGGGGCTGCTCTCCTCTGCAATTTTAGAGCTTCTAAAAGCACTATTGTAATTGGAATTTAGAGTTGTAGGAGAGAGGAGTGAAAAATCTCAGATCTAGGGATTATTGTGGATTTTCCCGTTGTATATTGAATTATGCATGAGGAACAAAGCTTGCACTATTGTGGCTCTAGTTTTGAAGGCAAAAGTTCAAGCAATGTAAAGGGCTGTTGGAGACCAAGAACAGAGAAATGGATGCAATAAATTGGTATTTCTAATACTACTGTTTCAAATATCAGTTTCATTTTTATGGTGATATGAATGTGTCATTTTATTCATGTTTGTGCACTATTGTCAATATGGGTAATTTGTCTCAATCTTGTTATTATGTATCTCTGTTTTTTATGGATTAATTTCTCATTTTGGAGTAACTACTTACTCTGAAATCTGTCTTATGAAACTGATTTATTGAATAATAATGTGTGTGAACTATTTCTACATATCATTATTCAATTATTGGATTTATTGATTTGATAATCAATATCATTTTGAGAACTACTTCTTGAATGTTGTTGATTTATTATTTCAGTTTTAAGGTCTCAAGAGGATGTGTTTTGGTAACCATAATATCAGTTAATTGAACTACTTCATTAACATGATATTCATTATAAGCAAATCATGTTTAAATCCTAATATTTTAATTATCTTGCTCTTAGTTGGGTTAGATCTATATCTGCCTAATTAAGATAGGATTTAGATTAGTTTCTTTTGCTTGCATCATAGAATAAACTTGCATTTAGAATAAATTATATAATCTTTTAAGTCCTCTCCTCAAGGAGGCAAAACTTTAGTTGTGGCTTGGCTGAACCCAAATCAGCTTAAGGGTCATTCTCTTGCCTGATCAACAAGGAGAAGTGATCTGATATCCCTGTCTATTGGTATGTAAAGATACATCATAAACCAATAGCAATAGGGAGAAGGTAACTGGACCTAGATGAACAGTCGGAGCCACCACACCAAACGGAAAAGGAACTGCTTTTAAGGTCCGGACCGGGTGGTTATCCCCAATGTTGTTGCAGCGATTTTCGAGGCATCAACACCTTGGTAGAACATGCAGAGGATTCTCTCTGCCAAACACTCTAATTAAGGTGCCACCGAGTGAGGCATACCAATATGCAATGTTAAGTATCACCTCCATTGCCTCTTGAGATATACAAGGTGGATCTACTCGAAAATAAGGTTGTACAATGGGATGATGAAATGTTCAGTTAGCCTTTCCATTACTCCTCTGTCGTTGCAATCAGAAAGAATCTTGCAATAAAGGTTGATTATAGTCTTTTTTCGGTGTCCATGTCTAGCTCATCCCAGGAAACTATTGTTGGGCACATATTGCATCCAGTAAGTATGTGAACATGTAGAAAGTTGCGTGCTCCTCCTTGGGAAGATTTTGGGCATTAGTCACATGGAATTTCAACTGACGAGCTAACAAGTATAACCAATTGAATGGCCTTCCATCATTCACCAATTGGTCCAACAAAACTACCCAACCTTCAGGAAAGGTCATTGTGCTCTCTTAACTGTATATTCAACATGAAAATATGATCAAGAACTAGTAGGCCTTCCCGAGATACTTTTTCTTGTAAACATGATTGGGTGTCTATTTGAACTTTGATGACTCTGTCACCCAGTGCTTGACTATATCTTTCGTGTTCACCTGGTTTTGGGTGGCATAGAAAAGTGTGTCCATGCACCTCACCAGCTAAGGTAAATGATATATTTGATAAAAGTTATTGTTAGGTTCCTATAATGCTAGTGTATCCCCCTTATTGTTATTGTTGTGCCCATGTAGCCCCATATTGTTATTGTTGTACCTCGTAGAAGCCTACTATAGTTATGTACGCTCTGATTATATTGTGACCCCTTAGACCCCTATATATACAAAGTAGGTCTTGTCATTTGTATCATCCAAGAATTTTTCATTTATGTATTGTAAAGGAGGTTTCCCCCTTGAAGAGGATAATTTTAAAGTCATTGATCTATCTATTTGTGAGTTGGTTGCATAACATTTGGTATCAGAGCTTTGGATTCTAGGGTTTCGCTACTTCAAATAGGGCATTGTGGAATTTTCGCTATATATTTTTTTTTACAAAGCTTAAGAAGATGAAATTGAACCATGTGGATTAAAAATCTTGGTGAAATTTGTGTACTAATTTCAGATCTTATCTCACTATATTTTTAGATATATTATCTGACGAAGTTAAGGGTTTTGCAGGCTCCAGAATTCCATCTCAAATAGGTGACCTATGGAAAATCAATAATTTTGTTCTGAGCATCAGATTTCAATTTCATAAAAAGTGACAGAAATAGTACTAAATTTAGTTTTGTGGGTATCTTTTTTAGGGCCAAAGGCCAAAACAATGACACCTGGCACTCTGCACAAGTTCGCTCTACTGAAGTAGTCTATAATCAGGTCATCGTGGGAGATTGGGTATAATTGTTTCTTGAATAAATAAATATTGGTATTACTTGTTGTGTTGGAAATAAGACTCAGAGTGGTACTATAGGATGTAATTTCAAATATTGAAGATTCACAATTATAGAGATATAACAACTGCAATCTCCAGATCCTAAAAAGCAAGAAAAAGGTGTGTATTTTTAAAATTTTGCATAACTTTTGTTTGAAAAATAATTTTGAAGTGATTCAAAAGCCATATTGAAGCATAGATATCATTTTTTTATTTCAAAATGCCTCAAAAAAAATGGACACACCTAGTAAGAAACCAGAATGCTCTTCTATGACACATGATGAAGAAGAAGAAATGCAGCATGATATATCAAAATTGCAAGGTCAAGTGCAAAAAAAATTTCTCTCACAAAGGGTAACAAAAAATGAAATAGAATCTAAGATGGATGGTTTGAATAATAGTTTAAAATTAGACATGGAAAGTTTGAAGGATGGCATGAAAGTTAATATGGATGATATAGAAGCAAAAATGAAGGGAAACATGGAAGATTTGAAGAATGGTTTCAAAACACACATGGAAGGTTTGAAGGAAGGTTTGAAAAAGTTGCTACAAGAAATTCTTTGTAATAGAGAAAAGGTATTAGATGAAACTCATGATGAGAACAAAATAAATGTTAATCATGATTTCATAGACTCTAATGTTGGATTGAAGACCCACCATATTCCAAAGATCAATATGAGGAAGTTTGATGGCAAGGATCCGATAACATGGATACTATAGATAGAACAACATTTTGATCTCCATAATGTGCAACACACACAAAAGGTATGCATTGAAACTTTATATTTAGAAATCAATTACTTTGTATGATATCGATGGCTTTTTTCTCATAAACCACTTGTGAGTTGGTCAATTTTTACGAAGGAAACAATAGCACATTATGAGGATACAAAGAGAAACACCTTCTTTATCGAGTTGATAAATATCAAAAAAGGGTTCAATGGTGGAGCACATTGAGGACTTCCAAATATTGAATATAAGGGTAAATGATATTTGAGAGGAGCATAGGTTTGATGTATTCATAGGGACTTTAAAGGATAACATCCAACATGAGGTTCATCTTTGAGAACCTGATTCACTGGAGAAGGCATTCAAGTTGGAAAGAAACATTGTAGTCAAAATTATGGAAACAAGGAAGCCTACTCCTCATAACTATAAATGTGGAAGTGTTTTTGCACCTACCCTTCAACAACACACAAGGTTGACATTACAACAATTGGAAGCAGAAATAGAAGAAGGGATTTGCTATAGTTCTGATAGAAAACACACTAAATGTCATAAGTGTGTTGAGAAGAAATTATTTTACATAGATTTTGAAGAGGAGGAATAAAAAGAAGAAGATATACACCAGGAAACAACCCTATAGAAAGAAGAATTGAGTCCAACCATATGTTATAATGCATTGGTAGGAATTACCACTCCTCAAACTCTTAAGGCAGAAGGACATATCAAGAAGAAAAAGGTAATAGTGTTGATTGATTTGAATAGTACCCATAATTTTATTTATTGTAAGATAGCCAAGGAATTGAATTTCTTCCTATACCAAGCACCAAAAGTGTCAAGTGATGGTTGCAAATGGAAGAACTAAAAATTGCTCTAGAAAGTACCATAATATCAAGCTAACCATGCGGGAATATGTATTGAGTAGTCCAATTATCTGTATTCCAATGGGTGGTGCTGATGTTGTACTAGGAGTCCAATGGTTACAATATTTGGGTACGATAGCTTTTAATTTTTAAGGACTTTTCTTGAAAAAAAATTTGGAAGGAAAGGAATTTGAGCAAAGGGGTATTGCAAGGAAACCATGAAACATAATTAGCTCCAATAGCATTGAAAAGCTTATGAAGAAAGAACAATGGGCCCTAATTTCACAATTATGCTCACTAGAGTTTCAAACATTGAAATCATTTATTTCTCGAGATCTCCAAAAAGTCTCAGACAATAATTCCAAGGTATTTGAGACTCCCAAAGGTCTCCCTCCTATTCATGATCATGATAATGTGATTTATTTTATTCCAGGAAGTTTTCCTCCAAACATCAGGCCTTACAGATATCCCTATGTCCAAAAGAGTGAAATTGAACGTATGGTTGCAGAAATGCTAGAGGTCAGTATAATTCAACATAGTCAAAGTTATTTTTTGGCTCCAGTAGTATTTGGTGCACAAGGAGGATGGATCATGGTGCATGTGTCAAGATTATAGGGATATCAACAAGCTCACTATTAAAGATAAATTTCCAACTCCTATCATTGGTGAATTATTGGATAAATTACATGGAGCAATTTAATTCAGCAAGTTGGATCTTCATTCAGGATATCATCAAATTAGAATGAAGACTGAAGACATTCTGAAAACAACATTTAGAACTCATGAGGTTCATTATGAATTTTTGGTCAATCCTTTTGGCCTTACGAATACACCTTCTACATTTCAAGGTTTGATGAATTCCATTTTCAAACCCTTAGAAAATTTGTTTTAGTATTTTTTGATGATATACTAATCTAAAACAAGTCTTGGAAGGATCATGTTCAACATGTTGATAGGGTGCTCAAACTATTGGAGGAGAAACAATTATATGAAAAAACCTCCAAATGTTTCTTTGGAATATTTGGGTCATATTGTATCTCATGACGGTGTTAATGTAGACCCTAACAAAATTAAATCCATTAAGGAATGGAAAATCCCCACAACCATAAAGCATCTACAAGGATTTCTCATGTTGACAGGGTATTATCACAATTTTGTGAAGAATTATGGGAGAATATCAATACCTATAACAACATTCTTGAAGATAGATGCATTTTGTTAGACTCCATAAGAAATTAAGGCCTTTGAACATCTTAAAGAGCCAATGTGCCAAGCACTGGTCTTAGCTACTCTAGATTTCACAAAAAAAATTATTGTGGAATGTGATGCCTCGGGAAGTGGAATTGGTGAAGTTTTAATGCAAGAAGGAATACCCATTGCTTTTGAAAGTCATCCAATCAAAGGAAAGTATTGACACAAACCTATTTATGAGAAGGAAATGTTGGCAATACTACATGCACTAAAGAAATGGTGAACTTACTTAATGGTAAGAAAATTCAAGGTAAAAGAAGATCATGATAGTCTTAAATACTTTTTAGAACAAATATTATCTTTAGAAAAGAAAAAAAAATGGGTCACAAAAATGCTGGGTTATGACTTTGAAATCATCTATAAAAAAGAGAAGCAAAATCTTGTTGTAGATGCACTCTCAGGAAAGGAAGAGGATGTGGAAGCATTGCTTTGTGCCATTTATATTATCCAACCAGTTTGGATAACTGAAGTAAGTAATGAATGGAAGAATGACGAAAAAGTGTGGACACTCATTCAAAAGTTGCAACAAGATCTCAGTACATATAGCACATTCAGTTGGAAAAATGATTCATTATGGTACAAATATCGCTTATCTACTTGTAAGAATTCCCAACTCAAACAAAATATTCTTTTGGAATTGCACACCTCTCCCTTACGAGGGCACACAGGATTTTTAAAAAATTACCACAGGGTGAAGAAGGAATTTTTTTTGAGATAGCCTTAAATCTGATATTCAAAAGTTATTGGTGGAATGTTTGGTTTTCCAACAAAATAAAGTTGAGACAATTATTATCCCAGATTTGTTACGACCTTTATCCATTCAAATATAATGCTGGGAGGAGGTTTCAATGGATTTATTAATAGGTTTACCCAATTCCAAAGGAAAGAGTGTCATCATGGTGGTAGGTTATAGACTTACCAAGTATGCACACTTTTGTGCATTATCTCATCCATATAAAGAAAATATAGTTGCTACTACATTTATGGAAACAATTCAAAGGTACATGGAAATCCAAATATTATTGTAAGCGACAAAGATCCCATTTTTACTAGAATTTTTTGGATGGAATTATTTTCTTTCTTGGGTACTCAATTGGCTCATATCTCATCTTATCATCCTCAATCTGATGGGGAAAATGAGATAGTGAACAAATGTTTGGAAGGATATCTTCTCTGCTCTGTATCTAATAAGAAAACACAATGGGTCAATCGGTTACCTCCGGCTGAATGGTGGTATAACACTTCCTTTCATACTGTAACAAAAATGGTGCCATTTATGGCACTTTATGGATATCATCCACCGTCCATCACATCATATTTAAGAGAAAAATATAATGTTTAAGCAGTGGAAGATCACATCGAGCATCAACAAAAAGTTCTTCAACTCTTAAAGGATAACCTCACTTTGGCATAGAATCAAATGAAGTAACGAGGATATCAACATCGCAGAAAAACAAGTTTTGATGTAGGTGACTTGGTAATTTTATGGATACAACTACACAAACAAATGTCCCTCAAGCAAGCTAAGAAGGATATTAAATTATCCCCAAAGTACTATGGTCCTTAGAAGGTGTTGTAAAATATTGGTACTATGGCATACAAATTGGAGATTCCTGCATCTTCCTGAGTGCACCTAGTTTTCCATGTTTCATGATTAAAGAAGGTTATAGGTGACAAGCTCCCAGTTCAAACAATATATCTAGAACTTGACAAGGAAGGAAAAATCATATTGGAACTTGAATCAATCACGGAAACAATAACTCAAAAACTATGAAATTGATCAATTTTAGAGTATCTCACCAAATGGAAGAATTTACCCATCGAATATTCCACATTGGAGGATGAGAATTTTATATAAAAGTATCTAGAACTACTCAAGCATTGAGGAAAACACCTTTTTGAAGGAGAGGTGCATGTTAGGTCCCTATAATACTAGTGTATACCCTTATTGTTATTGTCAGTGTATCCCCCTTATTGTTATTGTCAATGTATCCCCCTTATTGTTATTTTTATGCCCATGTAGTCCCCATATTATTATTATTGTGCCCCATAGAAGTTCGTTATTATTATTGTCGTGCCCTTACATTATTATTGTTATGTAGGATCTGATTATACTGTGACCCCTTAGACTCATATATATAGAAATGAGGTTTTGACATTTGAATCATCCAATAATTGTTCATTTATGTAATGTAAAGGAGGTTTCCCCCTTGAACATAATAATTTTTGAGTTGCCGATCTATCTATTTGTGAGCTGGTTGCATAACACTTCAAGGATTGTGGAGAAATTTGGATTTGGAGAAAGAAGGAAAAGGAAAAGTAGGAAAATATGCCTTCCATGTGATACATGCCATTTTCCTTATGATGAAAGTAAAAGATATTTTCACATTTTAAACATATCATTCATCATATTATTTCTGCAGCCATCAACCATTTACCCTACCTACTTAACCTAGCATTTTTACTTCTTTATTAGGGTGCACTTAGACTGGCATACCCTTATCAAATTTTCTTTTCTTTTACATGGTAATGCGTATCTAAGTCTACACTTATTACGTCCAAGGGCTCAGATTAAACTGTTGAGCTCCTTTTTCACTCTACCTATCTACTTGTCTACCAAGATTAAACTATTTGGTCAGATCTTTATTCTCTATTTCTACAACATGAAATTGAAAAATGAGTTAGCTAAGCTTAAACTATTTGGCTATTCATAAATTGTGGCATAAGTGAAAAACTACACACAATCGTTTATTCTACAATAGTAATAAAGCAATGTCATTTAGACTTGCACACTTTCCTGGTCTTTGTTTTTGTTGGGGTTCATTTTCTTTCATTTTTTTGACCATATTTTTATTCTTTTCACCCTTCGATTTTTCTTTTAGGGTATACCCTCTTTATTATTTTTTTAAATTTTTGATTTTTTACAAATATGGAAAACCTTTGCAACAAGTGAAGGTATGAACATATTATAAAGCTCAACAAGTCAATCATGATATATGACACCTATTGGTATAGGGGCATAACAGTGGCTCCACTTGGGGATGGCTTTTCTTGATGAAAAGTAAAGAACAGTAGACCAGTGGTCTCTTAATGACTTTGACTGTGCTCTGCAATCTTCTTTTCCTTGTTGCTTTATTATATGTATGACAGTGATACTTCTAAATCTTAGGGCGTTCTCTTTGGGCTTCAACTCGAAAATGTTACTATCCAATCAAAACTACGACATTACAATGATATAATATGTAAATGAAGAACATGGTAACATTAGTAAGTAGGATCAAAGTAATTTTTTAACATTCGACCATTCACTGGTCCTTCTTTTGCTTATGTACCATCTAACCCTTTAAGAAAATATGTATTATTTCCCTTGAAATCATAGATGATGTATGGTCCTTGCCATAGGAAGTCAAATTTCCCATGTTTCCCCTTATCCTCTCTTCTAGAATCCCATCTTAACACTTTTTCTCCAAGGTAGAAATCTTCTGCCTTGGTTCTTCTATCAAATATTTTCTTAAGCTTCTCCTGCAAGACTTGGGATCTTTGGTACACCTCCTCTCTCGTCTACTATAAATTGATGGTCTGGTTTATCCTTATTTGAATATCATTAGGTTATAGTTGAGCTTCTTCAAGTATTTTCATGATAGGAACTCCTAATGATGAAAGAAAAACAAATTCCATGCCATATATGAACTCATAAAGACTGGTCCCAATAGATTTTTTAGTTGTAAGCCTGTCAGCCCATAATGCATTTATGAGTTTCTTGTTTTCTTCTAAAAGTTTTTTGATGATGTTAACGAGACTCTTGTTAGAAGATTCAACCAGTCCATTCCCTTGCGGGTAGTAGGTTGTGGAATGGCCTAGTGTAATGTGATACTTGTTATAGAAACTGATCATTTTCTTTGATTTGAAAGTTGTAGAATTATCACAATGATTTTAGTGGGGCAACCAAACCTTGATAATATATTGGTTTCTAGGAAACCTATGATCACTGTGTCATTGGCCCATCTGGAGGGGATAGCCTCTATCCATTTAGTAAAATAGTCAGTGGCAGTGAGTATCCATTTGTATTGGCCAGAAGAAGGTGGATGGATTTCTCCAATGAAGTCAAGACCCCATTGTTGAAAAAGTTTCTCAGTGGAAATAGCTTTTAGGGGTAAAGGTAACAACTTTCTTTTGCCTTCAATAATTTGACATTTATGGCAAGAAGTCACAAATTTCTTCACATCTGCAAACAAGGTTGGCTAATAGAATCTAGCCTTAGGATCTTATCTGCAGTTGATTTCCAATAAAGGTGTCAACCATAGTCTCCTGCATCAAATTCTTGGAGAGCCTTGTCAGCTTCATCTTTTAATAAACAATTCAATAAAATTCCTTCATGATTTTTCCAAAAATGAGTACTATCTAAGATACAAAACCTTAAAGCTTTCTTTTTTAAAAACCTAATCTTGGTTCTGGATAACCTTGGAGGAGCCTGCAAGTTTTGTAGAACATAAATTACATCAGCATACCAAGGTAAGTATGAAAAAGCCTGGCTGATTTGTGGAGTTGCCATCTCCTACTCATTATCTAGTTCATTTATGTCCAAGGCTAGACAATTAGTTTCTACCATGAGTTTGGCCAATCTCTATCCTTTAGTTTTCTAGGTTTTATCTCTATAGCATATTCTAAGATGGTAGCAATCCATTTACCTCTTTTGGAATCAATTCCACCTTGAGTTAGGATATCTTTGGCAATTGCATTAGGTACACAAGTTATCACATGAGAGTATAATATATAGACTCTAAAGTCTTTAATGGCTTTTAAAAATGAAAAGGCTTGCTTTCCCATGATTTTGTATTTTAATGACGCATCTCTGAGTGCTTTATGAAAAAAGGCTATAGGTTTTTCACATCCCTAATCATCCTTTTGTAATAAAACAGCTGCAATAGTGTTTTTTGATGCAAAATAAAAAATGATGAAGTCTCTATCAAATTGTGGAGTGGTGAGGACCGTGTTCTGGTTAAGGCCATTTTAATTTCTTCAAATGATTGCTTGGCCTCTGCTTTCCATTTGATACTTGAATCCTTTTTTAGCATGTTATTTAGTAATATAATGAGTTCTGCTAAGTTAGATATGAATCTTCTCAAAAAAATTATATTCCCTAGGAAAGCTTGAATTTCTTTGATACTTCTTGGATGGGGTATCTATAGAATAGCTTCAATTTTGGAAGGGTCTATTCGAATTCCATCCTTGGATATCATATGACCTAAAAGTTTACCCTCCTCAAGGCCAAACAAGTACTTCCTTGGATTCAAAGAAATACCATATTTTCTACATTTTAAAAAGAATTTCCTAAGATGGTCCAAGTGCTACTGATCTGATTTAGAAAAAATAGTTAGATCATCCAGATATATAATAAGAAAATCATGAATTTCTTTGGCAAATGCAATGTCCATTTCCCTTTGGAAGGTCGCTCCAGCATTTTTTAGTCCAAATGGCATTTTGATATACATACGTGTGCCCCATGGTGTTGTAAAATCGGTTTTCTCTTGGTCATCAGGATGAACCAAGATCTGGTTATATCTGGAAAACCCATCTAAAAGGGAAATTCTAGAAGAACCCACTACCCTTTTCAAAATATGATCCATCTTGGGTAAAGTGTAGTTATCTTTTAGAGAGACCTTATTCACATTTCTCAGATCAACACATAACCTCATTTCCCCAGTTTTCTTCCTAGTAGGTACCAAGTTAGACACCCACTCTAAAAATATAATAGGGGCAATAATCCCTGCTTCATACATGCATTTAATTTTTTTTTCAATCAAAGGTAATAACACAGGGTTAATTCTTTTGAGTTTTTGTTTAAAGGGCTTTTGATTTTCTTTCAGAAGTATAGTGTGTTAAATAATGGAGGTGTCATATGACTTCAAATCTTCATAACTCCAGGCAAAGACATCCTGGAATTCCTTCATAAGTTCAACATATTTTTACTTCTAGTCAGGAGGTAAAGATTTTGACAATTTTATCATTTTTGAATTATCGTGAGTTCCTAAGTTGTACTCTTCAATATATACTTTTAATGGTTCCATTTTAGGTTTCTTGAGAATGTCATTGGAATCAAACAGATCTTCTAGAGGACTCAATCCTTTTGGTAAATGATTGACTTTTAGGTTAATAACTTCTCCTTCATCATCAATTATTTCATCTAGGTCCATTTGTTTCAGGCCTATGAAACTATTAGAAAAATCTTCATTTAAAGTTAAAAAGTTATTGATCTGCTCATCACTATGAAAAAACTACCAATTCTTCAGATTATCCGGTATGGCTTGTCTATGCCCAATTTCAGCAGTAAACTGATGATCAGGCTCGAAAGGTAATTTGTAGGTGCTGGAAAACATTGCTAGGTTGTGGGCTTGCAAATTGTGTTTTCTAGGGATTGTAGCAAGTTGAGTTTCCAGAAAAGTGTTGAGAATTTCTATGACTATTCCTCTATAATACCCTAATCTAGGATCCCCAGTTAAGTATTTTCCTTTGATCTGTTTAATAATTAATTCTGAATCCCTATGACAGACACCCTCATTACTCCTAATATTTTGGCAAGATTAAGACCTAGCAAGAGAGCCTTATACTCTACCATATTATTGGTGCACTTAAAATTTAATCTGTAGGCATGGCCTTCAGCATGATCGTTTTCTAAATTGTACACCCAAACTTGTGTTCCTGCCCCTAATTTATTGTCTGAGCCATCAAATTCTAAATGCCAAAGAATTTCATGCTCATAATTGGTGTCAGGGGTGGTAGGAATTTTTTTAACAGTGGGATCTGGTTTTTCTTTGGTATTTGATATTTCCTTAATTTGGACACTTGATTTTTCTTTTTTAATTTATTTTGGTTCTGTTGCTAAAACTTCTAAGGTATTGGAAGGATTGGTTTTTGCATTATAAAGAATGAATGAGTCCATATCAGAGTGTACTGAGTAGATGGGAAAATTTTGTGGTTTTTCCTGACTACTTGCTACATATTTCATCAATGTTTCTCTGTATAGTTTCTTTGGTTGGCCGAAAACCGAAATA
>Ga0115851_101309_pt1 | contig 13006 bp, 6 predicted proteins | sample InSIn2gowninarea_FD_83865 | JGI IMG/M metagenome (GOLD analysis project Ga0115851, IMG submission 83865)
CGGGATTTTGGCCTCATGTGATGAGATGTTATGGTAGTTTATGCTATGTAGTTATGGGGGAGATTGTGTGTGGTCGCCTCATGTGGATGTTGTTATATGGAGAGGAGTGTTGGATTATGAATATACTTGATGCTGCTCATTATTGCTATTATATGATGTTTCATATGTTGATGATGGTTGCCTTATGTTGGCATGATGCTAGTAGTTGTTGGTTGGTATTCTGCTCTGGATGTTGATTGGTATATACACTGCTTGTTGCTTATATGAAGGCGTGGATGATTTTTGATGCATTATATTTCATCCATGTAGAGATGTATACTCCAATATGTGCTTTAGTTCTTTCTGCCTATTCATATGGAGTTGACCCTTTGCCATTGATGTTAAAGGGGGAGAGAGTTTTGAGAGATTTGTATGAATAGAGTGAAACTTCAGTTTTTGGAGATTGCATGGAGATCAACCTCGCATCTTGTTGAGGTTGACATCAATGCCAAAGGGGGAGTTTTTTGTCATTGTTTTGTTGGAATTGATATCAACAAGGTCATGGTCATGATCATGTGTGATGGATGTTGACTTGGTGGTACTATAGGTTGAAATTGATGTATGCAAAATGAGTGGATGTTTTGGCATTGATGTCAACTCTTGAGTTCATGCACTTATGTCAACCTCATGATGATGTAGATTGATGGACCATGGTGTGTGTCGGTATGTGTTGGAATTTATGGTAGCATGTTGGTCATGGAGGAGTTGTCATGTGTTGACATGTACATTGATGGACATGTCATGATGATTATTGATTCTGCTACAGGTAGAAGGTACTACTATAGTTGATCATACATATCTACATGTGTTAGAGATGGTTGATGTCACACTAGTTGAGTTTTCAACTAGGTCCTCATTAGGTCTTCATGTCTATGCCTATGAGGATGGCTTGTTGTAGTGATGTAATGGCTTCATGGTGATGATTCTAATGTTGCAGAGGTGATATTGAGGTTTTCAGGTCTATTCATGTGTTGCATCTTGTTCAAAGGTCTGATGGAGAGTGGAGGACTTCTTGGGACCTTTCCAACCTTGTTTGTTTACCCTTTTAGGTAAACTTGGAAGTGACAATTGGGAGGCATGTTTGATATACCTTCACATGTGTTAGAGGCCATGTCAGAGGTATGGAGGCTAGTACAAATGTAGGGGAAAGTGATGCAATAGATGGCAGAGGTCTTGACCCAAAGGACTGATGGTTTCCCTCAGTTTTAGCCCCAGTCGCATGCAGGAGAGCCTATGGGAGCGGTTGGAATGATCCAGTCGCATGGATGCCAACCTATGGGAGAAGTTATAGCCCCAGTTAAATTTAGAACGTGTCAAAGGAGTGACTAGAGGATTTGATGATATTTTCTCCACATTTCTCACGCTGTTCGAAAGGAAATTAGATTGGAAATTCCCATAGGCTTCCAGAAAAAGTGAAAAAGGTCGGAAATGGTTTGAAAAGGTCCTCTCATGATGTGAATGAATTTAGTGCATAGTAGTGACCTTAGTGGATTGATTTGGTCAAATTTTTGCACCTTTGATCCTAGCCCCAGCTCAAATTCTCCCTACAAGTTTTATATACTTGATATTCGAACTATGTGATGGTTGATAGTGGATTGATTGAGTTGAGGATGCATGTATTAGAGTGAGAAGTTATCAAAGAAAGAGTTTATGCTTCAAACCTTGAGTAGAGCCTAGATGCTTCAACCCATGAGTGTTAATGATTGAATAATGTGCAAATCTGAAGCATGTTTCAGTATAGTTCATATTTGGAGTCACTGATGTAGAGATTGATTGAAGAGTTGTGTATGTTGTTGGATAGAGTTTTGGTGGAGACTCTCACACTTGATTTACAGGAGATGATATTACTTTTGGTGCATAGCTTTAGTGTTGTATGTTGCTAATTGTAGTATGCAATAGTTACATTCTGATGTGAGGGTTTGATATCAGATTTATTGTGGCCACAATTTTCTATTAGAGAGCACATATTTTGTGCATTTGTTTTATTTCTATTTGATGATGAGATATTGATGATAAGAGAATGTATGCAAAGATGATTTGTTTTTGAGCATAGTGTCCTAGGATGCAGTTTGAAAATACATGAAAGGAGGTCTGCATAGTGGTAGAGGAGCAGTGATTTCATGAGAGAGGAGAAGTGATGCCGAAGCTTCAGCGAAAGAAGGAAGTTTCTCAATCCAATGGTGGTTGGATAGTCCAATGGTAGTTGGGCGAGGATCTATTGATTGTGGTGGCCTTCAGCGAATGGTAGTCTATAGAGATCCCATAGAGAACATAGTCTTCTGGGCTGATCAGTAGTATTGAGTCTCCTAGCTGATTTTTGTTGGCATTATGTATATGAGGTCGAGTCTCCATGTTGATGGGAGTAAAAAAGTTATGTAAAAGACCAATTTATTCAATAATAAAAATTCAGAGCAAAGAAGCAGCAACAAGGGTGGCTTTTCTCTTAGAAGGGTTTCCACCAGAAATCTTGTGTCTCATGTGTGATGATGTGATTGTTTTCATGTTGCTCACATGGTTTATTATTTAGCTACTTATATGTTGTATGCATGGATAATCTAATGATTTTATGGTGCATATATGTGTAATTCAGTAAGTGAAGTAATGAAAGGAAAAAAATGTATATAGATCACACTACTGATTCACCCTACTTCCTCCCCCCCCCCCCCCCCCCCCCGCTCCCCCCCCCCCACCCCCACCACTTTCTTCATTCTCATTTTATTTGCTTATCTTGAGTCTAATAGTCCTAAATTGTAAATATACATTGTAAAATATTTTGAAGGAAGATAATGTTGGTCTAGGTAAGGACATATAACAAGGTTTGAAGGCATTTGAAGACTTGCCTCACAACTCCACTTATATGGAAAGGAGGTATTTTTGCAAAATGTTTTCAAATTTCATATTGAGGATTTTGGAGTCAAGAAATATGACATCACTCCTAGAAAAATAGGAGGGAAAATTGTTTGGTTCATTGGATTTAGATATTCTTGGATAGCCAAATGAAACCCTCCAAAATGGTTTAAGCATGCTTTGAGGTTCCATGGACATCCTCATCTAACAACACAATATGCTACATAATTCATTGTTTCCATTCTTAATGTTGTCCATGAAGATGCCATGATAAAAATGTTAGCATATACTTTGGAGGAAGATGCAAATCTAATGTTTGAAAATTTTGGTAGAGGGGAAATGTAGGGAACTTCCCTATGAAACTTTTTTTTTAAACTATAAATAATGTAGATAAATTAGGAATGCAACATAAGAAAATAGGTGTTTTCAATTTAATTACTCATTTGCTAGCTACATCCATACCAAGATCACATAATACCTTAAACACACACCAACATTGGAAACACATATGATTAAGGCATTTACATCAAATGCCCATAATTTAAAATGCAACATTCTACATATAATCTATTTTCACATCCTAGTAACTATAGATACAACAAAACCATGTAATAGAAAATCATGAATATAACAGGTATCGTTCACCTCAGAGTGGAGATTCAATCTTGGCCTTGTCGATACTTACACTCCCTTACTATCGTCCGCGTCCAAGTGCGAATGTTGATGTAATCTGATTGAATGCTAGTGACCCATTGGTTCACCTCCCAACCTACTCCTTGGGTACTCTTCTTCCTCGCAGACCCCAAGCGGAAATGGGGTTGTACGAAAGCAAAAGAATGCTAGCTAATGGAGGTGAGCACTCTTTGGCTTAAGAGTCCCCTCTAAAGACCTCCACCTCACCAAACTCACTATAGCTCATAGTCACTCACAATAACATAATCTCATCCATCCAACAATAGGGTAAGCAAAAGTCCCTTCTCCCATAGCTTGCCCCTTTTTTTATAGGAGGCTTCGTAGGTCGTACTTGGCACTTCATGGATAATTAATTAGTTTTGTTAATCCAAAATTTTTATTATTCACCCACCCATGTGTCATCCTCTCACCAAGGCTCTCCCAAAATTATTTACTTAATTTTTAATTCAAAAATAATATTTTTCCTCACCCAAACAAGACTCCCTATTTCTTCTCCTAATTGTCTCTTGACCCCCCTTTTCTACTCCTTAATTTGTGTTCATTACTAAAGTCAACTTAGAAGTCTCAGATTTGGTCCCCTAACTACTTCCTAATTTAACTCAATTTTCTCTTAGATGGATATTCTTGTGTTGGCTCTTGCAACATGGAGGTTCTCTAAATTTCTCTAATTTAGTTCATTAATCTTTATTTTTTTATTCACCACCTTATTTTCTTAAATAAGTTTAACTATTTTAGGATTAATCTTTCTAATTAACTCAATGTCCCTCTTCCCCCCTTTCACCTATTAAAATACTTATATACATTATCTACCTAATTTTTTCCAACATGGGAAGGGTAGAGTTCTAAAGTGGTACAATATTTTTATGTCTTCCTATACTCCCTTTACCCCAAGTTTTATTCTTGATTCAATTTCCTTGGTTCTAAAACCTCATTTACCACCTTATGTGAATTAGTAGGATTTCCATATCTTGATTATATTCAATAGTTTCTTTTTGATGCCAATGGGTGCCAAGTCAGTCATTCCGTACAAGAACTTCCCTTCACAGTTCCAAGGGTGCCATGCCTAATAGTTTCTTCTTGATGCCAAGGGTTCCAAGTTGTTTGTGCCCTTCAAGAACTTCCCTTGAAGTCCCAAGGTTGCCACATCACTTTCCCTTCAAGCATCCAGTGACTACAAGGAAAAAAATATAGGTGCAACGATAGAGACCTCTATCATATCTCATGTTTTCCTCTATAGTGAGACTAATGGTGTTGGGGATCGAAGAATCCACCTTGATGTGTGCCCCCAGTAAAATCCTCATGAGCGGCCCAATCTAGAGCCTACCCCCATGACATCGTGATCTTCAAGGCGAAGGTATCCCAACCCTTCTAGCCCAAGTCACAACGGGAGTCCTAATGGGTGAAATTAGGGACGTTGTCCCACCCCTCCCATGAAGTTCCATCTATTTGTACAATCCCATCACCCATGTCAGTCATTTGACCAAGTAGCTAACCTGTGCCTGTAACCACTAACATGCCATTAAAATTTACAACAAAATTCAAATTAAACTTCAAAATTTCAAAGACAAAATATTTTATTCTATCAAATTAGATGTTGTTGACTCATCACACCCGAGTGTATCTAGTGGTCTCCTTCTATACTCGATAATCATCAATAATAATGTTTTGCAATGTTAATCATTGACATAATAACATATGTTAAATCATCAACATGACATAGCCATCCACATTGTTGTTCATCGTGAACCAGAATTAGTTTAAGTAGCCAACATAATGAGCACACCCATCATAGTTATCATCATCATAAAATTAGTAGAAAACATACATATCCATCAAAGCCATCATCATCATAACACTGACTAGGAAATAAACACATCCATCATAACTATTATCATCATAACATTGACTAGGAAAGAAACACATCCGTCACAACTATCATCATCATAACCTCAACTAGATTACAAACATAACCATCACATCCATTAATAGTAGAGTCAAGGGTGTAGATCCTTGACTTGAGATCCTCAAAGAATAATGAGTGAGCCTTAAGGATATATCGATGCTAATGTCATATCAAGGTTAGTCAACTAGAGTGGAGCACTACAAGAAATATCATCTTTTGTAAGTTTAATCAAACCATTTTACAAATATTATGCCTTCGATTGTGAAGAAATAAAAACATGTTGAAGATATCGTTGATGAGCTTCATGATATCCATGTTACATATGATGCTTCCCATAAAAAGAAATAGGCAAAGAGGAGTTGATATTTGTACTTCATGGCACCCATCAAATGAATTATTGACACAAACAAAGGAAATGGTTGAAGCATTGAATGCCCTTATTGTTTCCTTACAAGAATAAAGTAATGCAATATCACCTAAAAAATATTTAGTTATGAAATTTAAGGCATTCTTATTAAAATATATCACTATGCGTGTGCTTAACCTCCATTTCAACATTTTCCACCACTATATGACCTCTAAGTCACCAAAAACTACAAAGGCAAACCATGATTTTGAATAAAAAGGGCTAATGTAGATATTATCCCCAATAAGTGAACTCAAACAACATATATAATAAATACCCTCAAAAGCTGCACTACTTTGCCAAAAATCAATTTTCATTGTTTTTGGCATAGGTTTGCTAAAATGGGAAGTTAGTTATATGTGGACCATGTTAAACCCTAATAGCTAAGTTAACTTTGATTCAATCATAATTAAAAAAAATAAAAAATGAAGACCTTGTGAAAGGGGAGTTAATCACTATTTACCATATAAATAAATCCATGAGGCCACTCCATCCACCCATTCATATTCATAATAAAGTTATGCTACTAAAATTCCACCAAATTCTTGGAACTTTTCCACTTTGAGGGAGTTTTTTTGTTTAGATGCCTTGCTCACACATCAATGAGAAAATCATACATACATTGAAAAATCCAAGGACCCATTTCAAGAAGGGGCTTTGGAGCCCATTGCCTTCATCAAGCTAATTTCATAGATATTATCCCGACCTTATCTATTTGGTAATGGGATTCTTTCATTCTTAACTCTCTTTTTTTTCATGTTAATAATTTTTTTTCATGCTTTTTGCTATTTATTTCATGAATAATAAAAACTTATAACCATAGATATAGCTTAGAGTTAGGGTTTCTAGTACTCTCCGTGCTTAACGCACAACCGTTAAGTTAGTATATTTTGTACACGCTTGTCACAAATCACACAAAACATTATGGATCTGCCAATGAACAATTGATGTGGATGAGTTTCATGAGGATCACTTTGACTAACCTCCCTTCCATCAAATAAGCCATGTAGACATGAGATTTTAGATTTGAATGAAGAGCAGACCTGTGATGAAGCTCTTGAAGACCTTGTTGCAACATCCCATGAATATCTTGATGGTGAAGATTCCATTAAGGGATATACATTCCATCATGCTGTGAAAGAAGCATTTGTGATGCTAGTGTACACTTGCATGAAGAGGATATTTTCAAAACCATCATTGACCCAAAGGAGGATAAGGGATTGGTATATTATGGCGGATTTCATTTTCAAATATCTAAACATTATGACGAAATGTTCAAAGAGTTGAAAGAGATAGATCTTGTAGAGAAACCCTTGGAGGTTGAAAAATTCTAAGTTCTTCCATTATCTCATGTGATAAAGAACATTGCTACCAATGACACAATCAATATTCACTTGTTTAATGTATGTACATGGGATTTTGATAGCTGGTTTGATCATGAAAACCCAATCTATCACATGGATAATGAAAAAATTAGTGGCGGAAAACATGAATTTACACTTTTCTTTTCTAACCAACATTTAGAGAAACTTCAAGATGCTAGAGGAGAACAATTTAGAATATGTTTTCATTGGTTTTGGGTAGCCATTGAAGTATTGGTGCATTTGCTTGTATATTTTTATAATAAACATCAATTTCAACAAGGAAATATGTTACAACATGAGGTGAATAATAATGCGATACTTGCACATAAATAAATATTTCAGCTAATGATAATTGTAGAAAACACTCATAACATGCATGTAAAATTAATGAAAGAGTGTATTTTTTGGTAAATTTTATGTATGGGAAGTATCAAAAACAAGGGTTAACACATGGTAGTATTTTTCAACAATTAAAAGAGGGGATGCAAACCTTAGCCTCTGCTCTAAAGTATTTTTTCTAGATCTGATTTTTAAAGGCATAAGAGACATGGAGAATCAATGGATAGAAACAAAAGAGGGTTGATTTATCGTATTTTTTCTTAGATCTTCCCACTCATTGCTTGATGTTGTATTGGAGATTTTTTCTAGCAACAAGAAATAAATATTTTTGGAGGATTCAAGTAGCTTTTTAAGGAGCATTTTTTAGGGTTCTACTATCATGAAAATCATGGATTATCATGTTCTTATTCTAGAGGTTATGCATATACCAACCCTATCCAATAATGGATGAATAATTTATGTAATGACACACATCAACCTTCATGTGATCATGAATTTGTAATCAAGAGTTTAATACATTTTTCAACAATATAATTATGGATGTTTTAACATATTCATGAAAGATGTTTGATGTAACCTTGTTTTGGTTCGTTGTTGTAACAAACAATTCTTGTAGGTATTTATGTAAATGTATTGATAGATAAATAATTCATAGAATGATGAATATTACAATGAGGTCCTCGTTATAAATACCTAAGTGGGTTCATTTCATTAATGCATGTGTCCTTTTGATAAGACACATATGTCACTAACTAACTAACTAGCGTTTGTTATTTTTTATTATGTTTATAATATTTCCACATTGTCAAGGAATGCTTTCTCCTCAAAGCATAGGAAACCAAATTTTCTCTAGTTAGGCATGCGCCTGTGGTGAAATGAAATTTATCTATTTTTGTGGGTTTAGCTTCATTTGTGCTTCGAGTGTTAGTGAGGTTCTTGTGTTGTTTGCATCTTCTCGAGAGTGAAAGCTTCAAAACTATATGATTTGTAGCGTTGTCCTTGCCAATTAAACTCCATGAATTGTTCTTCAAGGTTTGTAGTGTAACTTCCCAATTGCATCAATCATTCCAAACCTAATACTATATCCATCTCTTCAAGAAGTAAAGCACAAAGTTTTGTTTGTATTCCAACGCTTCTACTTGAATTGAAACCTTATGGCATTTTGCTACTTTTTTACCTTTTGTCTATAGCGATTGTCACGATGAGGTCTTTGGAGGACTACACAAAAAAGTTTAATTGTTTAGCAAAAACGATGTCAATATGATTGTGAGTACTACCAAAATCTATGAGTATTCTGACATTTCTATATTTTATGACACCTTTAATTTTTAGGGTCTTAGGTTGTGGTTTCCCTATCATGGTTGTTGGTGGAACTATAGGGTTTCTTTCTTTTCTTCTTAAAGGCCGGATCTTTCCTTTCTAAGATGTGGTGGAACATATTTTGTAATTAGTGGTAGTAATTGGTCTTTTGGAGTAATGATCTTTCCTTGAAGTTTGGTGTCTTCATTTCTTTTTGGTAGAGCACATGCGATTAAAGCTAGTGATGCTTTTTGTAGTGTATCATCATGGTCTGAATTTGCATTGTATACTACCGTGATTTCATTATTAAGCTTATATACTTCTACTTGCCTCCCATCCACAATTTTATGGTAGTGTAAGGACATGTCTTCACATCTATTTCATGGTGTCCAATTTTTTCCACACTTACGATAAGTGTTTTTCTCTCTCTCTCTCTGATCCATTTCTAGATGTGTCTAAGTCCTCTTTTGTCTTGCATGTATATAGTTTTTTATTGTTGTATATGTGTCCTTGAGACCATTTGTATTCACAATATCTACATTTGTTGATTCCCTTTTTATCTGAATCATGTTGTTGATTTTCATCTTCCATGGTGAATGATGCCTTGTTGACCTTATTCTTTCATTCAATTAATTTCACTACATTTATAGCATCATAAAATGTTTTAGGATTCAATAGCTTTATTTCACTATGAATCTAATCCTTCAATGCATAGATGTACATTTTTAGTAATTGTTCATTTGTGAATCTATTTTTTCTTGTTGCAAGAATTTCTTATTTGTGCATGTAGTCATTCATGTTTCCCTTCTGTTTAAGATGAACAAATTTATTGTACAGATCATTATATTACTTGGCATGGAACCTTTTTAATAGGGAAACTGTGAAACTTTGCAAGTGAAAAGAATGAGTCTCACATTTTCTGGTCCAACATAGGAACCAATCATAAGCTTCACCTTATAAGCGTTGAGAAATGGATAGGGGCGATAATTAGGGTGATTTCTCTTTACTTGATAAGTGCTTGTGAAGTTATGTTGGATTCTTATTACTTTTATTATGTTTTGTTCATCAAACAATTACCAAACCATAAACTATGAAGATCACAAATAGACAATGGACACAAGATGTAGGCTCCAAGCTAGGGAAAAACCCAAAAAATTATTCTCTTCTTACAGAATCATATCAAATGATAAATCAAAGACCCAAACAATAATACCAAGGCTTCCAACAAGACCCGAGTCATCCCTCCTTCCAAGATTTTGCAACAAGTCAAAGCCAACTCAATTCAAAACCTTTCAAATCGACTCCAACTTCAAATTTTTGACCCCTAGCTTCAAAATTTTGGACATACAATGAATCTACAACTTTTCCCCGTACAACAACTTCATAAACTCACACGTGTGAGAGATTTAGGGAAGATTCAAGGGCAAAGCATTCTATTTTCTTCCTTCTTGGACTTCACTTTCTCTCTATTGTTTTCTTTCTCTTTCTTCTCTTGAATTTCGCTCATCTTGTCTTTGAGATCAAACTTGCATGGTTGGTGCTTCAAATGAGGTTGAACTGCCTTTTTTTGTACACATCCAGTAGGTCAAATTATCCCTTCCAGGGTTGACTTGGTCTTATGGGTACAAAAATTAGATTTTTGACTCAAATAAATTTAATTTTTCCTCTTTCTTTTCAAAGTCCAAATGGGACTTGACTCTAATACAATATTTTGATTTATGACAAATATTCTTTTTACTCAGTGAACCCTAGAAGCATGAAGAACATGCTTGACCTAAATGAAAAATCAAATTGAGCATGAAACCCATGCTTATAAAATAATATTTTTTTCTTTTTTGTTCTTTACATGAAATATACAATAGTATAAGTACACTAGCAATTATGAAGACTAAACCTAGTTACATTTTCTAACACTAAGTTATTAGAAATTGCCATTATTATTTTTCTTTCAACCAACAAGGGGTTTGATTAAAAAATTCCTTCCATTTTTTTGACCCAGATGATTGCTCCTCTATGGTTCTTACCATCATATATTTCAATAATTCTTTCATAATTTTTTAATAATCTCTATCCAGAACTCTTGTGTGATACTTATTTCCAGAAAAATTTCTTCAGGTGCTTCATGATGCCCTTGAAATCACTTGTATTTTTTGATTCTTGACATGATGTTGGTTTTTGATAGGTTAAGGGTTTTGCAATTAATGCATCTACGCCCCTATGAATTAGCTAGTCAATCCTTTCATCTTGGAAGTTAAGTATCCTTGTCGTCATTTCTCATTCGTAATGCGGTTTGCCATTGATTTTCGAAATCCTCTATCAATTTGTCAATTTTGTCTCCTTTTTCTATTATTATTATTATATGTTAACTCTTTTGGTCCTTCCTTCCACTCTTTTTGTGCCATTTCGACATTCACAAGATGATGTTTTATGGTGTTGAACTCATCTCTATATCGGTTAATATATCCCAGAATTTCTTCATTTTTTTTCTTACTTGACTCCATATGCATATATTATAAAGTAAACTTTATAAGAATTACTAAATTAAATACTAAGTGACACACAATGGTGACAAAGGCAGATTCAATAGAGAAAAATGCAAGCATGCATAGATTGAAACTTGTGTTGTGTATGGTAGACAAACTGGTAGGGAAACCTGAGACCAAAAACAACTCAGCGACCAATGTAACAAACAATTGCTATTTGTATTTGAAGAAAATATATTTGTAATTGAATAAATGTATTGATATTTAAAAATTGATAGAATGATGAATATTACAATGAAGATCCCCATTATAAATACCTAGGTAATGTGCCTTTTCATTAATGGGCATGTATTTTTTATAAGACACATATGTCACTAACTAATTAACTAGCATTTATTATGTTTTATTATGTTTATAACAATTACCAAGCATAAGGGAAAGTATAATTTTTAGTTGGGGTGATCCAGGGGCTACAATGACTCTTTAATTTCACTTAGCATTGCATCTTCCTATTATAGGGTAGGTAGAATAAACTTGATGTTTATTAGTTCTAGACTTCATTTATGCTTTATTTGACATATTAGAATCATGCCTTATCTGTAGAACCCCATGAGAATGCGTGGTTAGATGAATATTCTCAAGCACTTGTAATAAATTGAGATTGAATACATTATAAGAATGTGATTGATGTGAAGTTTTGATCCATATTATCTTGGAGGATGATCCTTTTGATTCACCTTGCAAATACAATTTCAACAGGTCGTGAAAAAATCCAAGGTTCTCTTACATTCCATAAGGGAGCATAGTTCCCATGTGAAGCCAAATTTATTACCACCCAAAAATGCATGGCTTATTTTTCATTTTCATTAGCATCTTTATCTCACAAAAAAGCAAGGTTGATTACAAGCTATGAGCAAAAACTTGAAGGGCATGCACCATGTTCTATTTTGCTAAAGCAACATTCATGGTTTAAGGTAAGAAAAAAGGTTTGAAGGAATTAAAACTGGTCTGATGGTGGAACATCTACATGTTGGGAAGCATGGTCACATGGCTCACATTACCATTCATAGCATCAATGAATAACACCTTATTTTTAGGTTGAGCGTAGGGCATGTTACCCACCAAAATGGGTAACACCGTAGGATAAAAAATTTCCCCTACATTTGACAACTAGCTGGATAGCTAGCCAACTAGCAACCACTGACATTCACTATTTGATAATGATATTCCATGTGCCTTCACCATCTGCATTAGCCACATACCTATCACCATCCAAAATTTCTTCTTGTATGAAGGTGGGATGCTATTCAAAAGGCACTTTCATCATTTTGCAATTGGGTGTTTATACTAGTTTTCTTTTGGCATTCAGTATGGATAAAGGGGTGATCTAGAAGGTTGATTAATCTTGACTGTAAATATATTCTCTCACCTTGCCAAAGGGTCTTAATCCCTAGTCTAATGGGACCTCCCTTAAGGTTTTAAGGTTATAGGAAGGAAACTACTTGGAAAACCCAGATTGAGATAACATGTAATAATAATAATAGAAAAAGGAGACAAAATTGACAAATTGATAGAGGATTTCGAAAATCAATGGCAAACCGCATTACGAATGAGACATGACGACAAGGATACT
>Ga0115851_101312_pt1 | contig 13002 bp, 11 predicted proteins | sample InSIn2gowninarea_FD_83865 | JGI IMG/M metagenome (GOLD analysis project Ga0115851, IMG submission 83865)
ATATAGCCATATACCAAGGTTTACAGGAATTATAGGTTCTCTTGGAACCTTATAATAACCCCTCCCCGTGCATGTAAACCTTGGGATTTAATTAACATTTGTTTAATTAAATAACCAACCCCCAATACATCTCTAGTGGAGGTATATATACAAAAAGAGTTACAAAATATCTCATAGGGAAAATATCAAGCAATAAATTTATCCATCTACTTCTTCAAAGGCAATAAATGACATTGAAAATAGAGCGTAATCAATGTAGGAATAACTTCCGCTATACTGGCTGCCTTAGGTCATCTGCTACACTTGACTTTTTGACTCAGCAAGTCAGCTAGTAGTTGTCTTTTCAATTTTTGTCCCTGCGTTGCTGTCACAGCCCTGTCATCTGTGTCTGATTATGCTTTAGTGCGTTTTGGCGTAAATTCCTTGCTTTGTTATTTTCATTTTTCTTATATGTGACAAGTGCATTTGAATTTGATTATATGCAGATGAAAAAAGAACAAGCAACAAAACTACCTTGGTAAAACTTCCAACATTCTCTGCCACCATTGGTCTATTGGCAACTAGTGTCTTTGTAGTTTTATTAGTATTTCATCAGCTTCAGTATACCTGTAGAAATTGGGTTGCACCTCAAAAAGATGTGTAATTTCATGCTCAATATAGAACAGATTTTTTAACTTATCATATAAGCTTTGCCCAAAGGGAGGTACTATGTCTTCTGAAGTGCTTGATGATGTTGTGATCTGATTTTCAACATATGTGTTTACCCTGTGAGCATATTGGTCATGTGTCAATAGCCTCTGATTGCTGGTTAACAAACTAGGTAGACCCTTTTGCTACAAGATTGTAAACTTTTCTGCAAAAGCATTTATTTCTACCTGCATTTCTTGACATTTTCTCTCCAGATTTTGCACAAAATTCTTCATAGTCAGCACCTTTTTAATTGTCAAAATTGTACCTATTTTGTCTCTGATATCTAGAGCTGCTAGTTGCTTTCTGGTATGAGTATTCAAAAAATGAATTAGTCTATCAGCCTGTTCTGGCATGTTTCTTAATAATTCTTTGACCTTTTAACCTCCACTCAGGCTATTTCTATCAGCTCAATTTGCTCATGGATGGTCTGTATTGATCTCCATTGATCAGTGATGGACTGGCCAATTTTAGTCCACAAAATTGTTCTGATTTCTGACAAAGTTTTATGAAGAGTCAGATCTTTTTCCAAAGATTTCACCTTATTTTCCAAGGCCTTTACCTCTCTTCTTTTCTCAGCCACCGTTATCTTTGATTTATCATAGCTTACTTCCAACTTGGTTATTTTTTCTTTTGCTTCTTTCAACTCTGCCATTTGGAGTTCTAAGGCCTTTATTTCCTCCATCATCTTTTCCATGCTCATGCTGGTATCTGGCACTGATGTTGTTGTTGCTGCTGAAGTATCTGTGGCTGATGTACCTGTAGTTGAAGCTAGGGCAGTGGGAGGGACTGATGTTGTTGCTGTAGGAGGAGCAGTTGTAGCTATTGGGGCTGTTTGAGCTGGCTGAGAGGCCAACTCTCCTTGTTTTTCCTGCAATGCTTTCTCCAAAGCATGCTCTATTTCACTTAGCCTTTGATTCATTTTTATTAACAGCTCCATCATATCTTCTTCCTCCTTTTCTTTCACCAACTCTGTGGCCTGCGGATGCATAGTAGCTGGCAGTTTTAATTGTTTCTTAAGGGAAACTATGTCATCCTCCTTTTTCTTTATCAATGCTTTTATTGCCTTGGGATCCTTGGGATTATGTCCCAGCTTAATGATGATTTCTTCCAAGGACTTTATCCTGTTGTCCTTGGCCAGAGAGGATACCCTTTCCAACTCTAATTGAGTAGATGTACTGTTTAGTGAATTCTGCAATTACTAAGCTAATATGGCTTTATCTGCTAAAGTGGAATAAACCATTTCACCGGTTTTTTGTGTAGGTCGACCTGGTCTAAAGGGTGAATGTCCTTGGCTAGAGCCTCTAGATTCATTCTGATATAATTAGCAGCTAACTGTGGCTGCTATACTGTGGGCTTGAAATGACTCAAGATCAATTTCCCTTCCTTAATATCATAAGCAGACATCAATCTCTGCTATTTGGGAAGAGTCATTTTAAGGAACTGATCGTAAAGTTGCATTCTAATTAGCTCATTTTGTGCCTTGATCTCCATGAATGGCCTCTTCATATCAGAACTCTCTTTGCTTTATGGTCGTGTTGATGAAATTTCCATAATAGGCTATTTTCCAAATTGATGTCCATGAGAACTAGTAGGTGATTCTGTCCCTAGGAAGATCAATGGGTTGGCTGTCCTTTCACTTCTCAGACTCTCAATAATCTCCTCTATAACTTCCTCTTCAGGTAGAGGATCCACTCTTTGCCTCTTTGCTTCTGGTTGTTCTGTTGTCCCGCTTATTGGTGTGTCCTCTTCCCGGTCCCTTTTTCTGCCCTTCTCCTCATTGAGTAGAGTTTGCAATGCTGGTACCTCTGGTGCATGGGTCTGGGTAGGAGGAATTTGCCCTTGGCCTTGCTGCTATGATGATGTAGGCTGATCTGTGACTTCTTGTTGTTCTGAATGCATCATTTCTTTGCCTTTGAATGTGCCTGCAGGAGGAGTATCTTCTTGGGTAGGTTATTGTGAAGTTGTAGCAGCTGATATGCCTGTTCCAATGTGTTGAGGCAATTTGAAAGAGACCTGTCCAAAAGAGTCCAGGTCAAGAGTTTTTTCAAGGTTTTTCATTTCTTGCTCCATTTTCTCTTCCTCAGTAATCTGTTCTACTAGTGTACCTTCTACCCATTCATCTTGATTAGCATATTGTTCTATATCGGGGATTCTAAAATGTTCATAGCCTAATAGCCTATATTTTGTCTTTCTATCATTAATAAATCCTTTTGGGTCATAGGGTACCCACCAAAAACTCCTTTTTAGTTTGAGCTGCTCACTTAGTATCTGTTCAGCATCTATCCACCCTTCCTTTTTGTTAATGATGAGGGGGCCTAGCTGGTTTCTTAGCTTCAGCTGAGCCTTTTTCTTGGCTTCATCAAAAAGAGTTAAATCTGAGCTAATAAACTATCTAAAGTATTCAAGGGCAAACAATCTCATAGGAACAAATCTTGGCAGCTTGTAGGGGCACAATTCACAGCGATAAATTCTAATTTCTGTGTGATTTTGGTAAAAGTATCAATCACCTATTTTATATCTTTTGGACAGCTGCAAGATTTTTTGCATTTCAGCTGTGAGTCTGGGAGGGGGGCGTATCATCAGCAGAGATGAGATTGGATATATGAATAGATCAATGAACTCACAATAAGTATAAGGATATTTTTGGACTCTGTGGAAGACTGGGGTCAAAAATATGACAAATCTCCTTTCTCCTTTCGCATCCAATTTCTTGACAGGGAACTAAAAACTATCTGTTTGATAGTATAAGAACAGATGATATATGTAGGCTGTATACTTGAAAACCCCTTCTCTATTTAGGCTCATGAATTTTTCATGGATTTTGTTCCTAATGAAGGTAGCAAAATCAAACTTGATGGCAGGAAGGTGTCCTGGAATAAATATGGACATCACAGCTAGAATAGTTTCATCAACATACTCACTTGTTCTAAAACCTAGGACATATGATATCATGTCAATGACAGTTCTCCCAACTTCATTGAAATAGACCTGGTGAAAAGGATGTGAGTCTCTGGGCTGGGAGTCTGGTCTCATGAATAAATTGGCTATTCGACCTATTTCTGCAGAGGATAGTTTAGAGCCTTGGTCCAGCAAATGTTTCATAGACAGAGGAGCCAGAGGCTGATTAGGCTTAAAATGTAGCATCTCATTGATTTAGATAGGAGTGATATAGAACAGGATAGTGCCATTTGGAGACATCACTGCCCTTTGAGTAGGCTCATAGTTAGCACAGCACAAACAGATTATATTTGGAAATGCATTGACTGAGGGGAGATAATATATGGGCAGATTGGACTCCCAGATGCCATAGAGATCAATCTTGTTTAGGTAATTGTTTCTAATTTCACAAAATGTTTGCAGATGGTCTTTGATACCCATTAAATCTTGTATTTGGAAGTCCCTATCAGCTAAGGGAAGCCATTCCAACTCCTTGTGTGGTGCATTCATGGGGGCAACATTGAGGGCAATTGGAGTATCCATTTTTCAACCCTCTGTGATTTTTTAACTTGAAATTTTGAATTTTGACAGCAACAGTAGGTAATATATGAGTTTGTGGGCCCTTCTATGGAAATTGCAGGCGGAAACGAGCTTAATTTCAGCTCGATGGACGAATTTGCAGAGGGAAACATAGTTCACAGGTTTTCTTTGGAAAAAACGGGCCGAACAGAGGTTTAAAAGCAGAGGTTCGTGGGCAGCACTGTGTTTTTAATTCGAAATTTGGTTCTGCCGGCAATTTTTTGGAGAAAACTTGAAAAACAGGTTTTGGGAGAAGAATTTGGGTAAATACCTGTTTTATGGATGCCTGGTACACAATGTGGGTGGCAGGCCGAGCTGAGGGACCGAGCAGCAGAGTTCAATTCCCTGGTTGGTGGACTGTGCAATAATAATGTTGTTTTGGTCGTTGAAAACCATCCAAATAACACGTAGAACAAACAAAGTGAAATGGGCAAAAACGAGGTTTTAACGGCTTTTTGACAAAATTTTTGATTTTGGCGAGTTTTTGGCACGCTTTGGTCTAGTGGCACCAGCATGACGTCATGATTTTTTCGTATAGCGGGGGTACAGAGGTCGGCTTGGTAGTGATGTGGCAGACACGGTGGATGATATGGAGGTGGGGTGGTGGATGACATGTCTGCTGATGTGAGGGTGATGAGCGGATGACATTGGCGTAGAGGGGGGCATAGGCGGTAAGCAGTTTGGCCCCCACACTGCCTTTGGGCCAAAGTGGTTTTGTCAGAGGGGGCAGCGATCACGCTGGGCACCTGCCGTGTGTCCCGTGTACGGTGGAAATACTGCCCATCCCTCGGACGTTATTGTTCGGCATATGGAGGCTCGCAATATGCACATGGGCCGTTTGATTTGGGGGATCATATCCGATGGTTGGCGGCATGGTAAACTGGCAGAAGGGTAATATACGGGGCCCGCCATAACATTTCATTGTTTTGAAAGGTTTTGCGAAGAATCACACTATAATTTGATTTTGGGTTTTGAGGGTTGGTTATTTAATTAAACAAATGTTAATTAAATCCCAAGGTTTACATGCACGGGGAGGGGTTATTATAAGGTTCCAAGAGAACCTATAATTCCTGTAAACCTTGGTATATGGCTATATTGAGCCGGGGGTTGGGATATTTAGATTTTTTAGGGACTTTTATGTTATTTTATGTATAATAGGGGTGGGGAAAACTTTAAATAGGAGCTATATAATAAAGTTAAAGTGTTAATATGGTTTTATGGAAAGAAGACGCTAAGTTTATAAGGTAATAACTTAGGTTTTTAGGGAAATGAAAGGGAAATGGAATGAATATTTTTACACAAGAAATGTGGCTTGTTTTGGCTAAGTAAACGCAGAGTTCCACTTAGTATTTCTCATAAAATGAAATGAACTAGGACCATTGAGCAGATCCCAATGTCCTTGAGGGGATGTTAGTAAATGTTCTTGGAGGAATGGGAGGGGAATTAGTCATGCTCCACCTGAACTATGACCAAACAAGTGCCATTGCACTTGTGATATTCATGACATAAATCATATTCAAAAAGATAAAACTAATCACAAACTTGTTTCTGCAACATCAAACTGCTTACCCAACCTAATACACCTAACATTTTTTCTTCATTTTGATTGGGTGCATTTGAACTAGAAAACCCTGACTCTCTTCTTTTATTTTAGCTACCCTCCTATCTAAGTCTACCCTTATTTCTTCCAAGGGCTCAGATTTAGCTGTTGAGACCCTTTACTTCTCTACGTAGCTATTTGTTTGCCAAGCTTGAACTGTTTGAACAGACTTTATTCTCTAATGCTAAAACAGGAAATTTAAACATAGACTAGCCAAGATTGAGCTGTTTGGCCATCCATCTAGTGTGACAGAGGTCATTGATTGCACATTTTGAACTTATTTGCAAAAAATAGAATGGTAGTGGCATTTTGACTAGCCACTTTCTTGGTCTTTTCTTTGGGGTTCATTTTCTTTGTCTTCTTGACCAATTCATTCTTTTTGCCCTTTGATTTTTCTTTTAGGGCATACCCTCTTTACATTTTTTTAAATTTTTTGGTTTTCTGAAAATATGGAACCTTTGTAGCATGGAAAGGATGATCATATTTGGCATATCCACCATCAATCATGAAATATGACACCCTATTGGTATAAGAACCTAACAAATCCTTGGGTTTTATGGTACCTTTAAATTCATTTCACATGAATCATATTAATGTGAGATAAATAAAATTTAAATTATTTTTTTTAAATGAAAATTATTATTGTTCTTTTAATTAATAATTTTATATTGAATATAAATTGTAATTTTAAATTAAATTTTAATTTTAAAATTGTTTAAATTATAATTTAAATTGTCAGTTTTAAGAATTAGTTTAATTGGTCTAATCTCTTCATTAAAGTATTTTCATTATTAAGAGATTACAAGTTTAACTCAATTGACATTTTCAAGGTTATTCCATGGAGTAAACTAAGTTAGATCTCCCAAGTCTTAAAAAAAAAAAAAAAAAATCTAAATTACCATTTAAATAGCCTTTTAATGGCAAATTCATATTTGATACCAACCCTACAACATTACACACATCATGACTTCGTGGCATACAAAGCTAGATTAGAATAGGATACCCTGTTATAGTAAGATCATGCAGAGGCATGGAACTTGGTAGAAATGTAAGGAATTATTATTATTTTCTAATGATGATGATGATTAACATCCACTAAGACCAATACAGTGTATCAAAGCTTATGAAGAAGAAGAATCTATTGTAATTATTTAGTATCTTCTTTCTATACTCAAAAACAAGGGAAAGAAGCGCACCAAGATCACTATAGTTGGGTCTAATTAACAAGTCAAGAAGTTTGGAAGTGTGACAAATGTTAGGGAAATGAGAGCGGATGTGAGTAAGGGTCAGACAGTGTAAAAGAAAGTGCTTTTCATCTTCCACCCTCTTAATATCGCAAAGCTGACAAATTCTATCATCCCAGGGAGCCTTGGGAGTAGATCACCGCTCAATTTCACTTCGAAGCTCATGAGAATGAGTTCTAATCTTAGCGATGTTTATATTTTTCTTCGAGCTAGTCAAAACAAAAAGATAATTCTAGTTCTCAAGGATAGGGTTGATCACCTTCTTATAATATCTTAGCTTCCTTTTACCCTCCAACTCCTTATCATCCCATAGCTTATGCTTAGATTTGGAAGTGATAGTATACTATCCTTGCTTCCCAGAATGATCTCCTCATTTATCTACCAATGATCGAGCCAAGGCTAGGCATCCTTATGCCACCCACACTTGAGGCGAAGGTGAGGGTTTGGACTAAAGTTAGAAGAAATTTTAGGAAGCCTCTTGGATTCCATGTTGAAAATATTCTTCTTATACATTAGATACTTAAACATAGCTCTGCCTTCAATAGGGGAGAGACCAACTTTCATCATGAGGATAGGATAAGGGGTATTTCCCTTGATCTTGAGATTGTAGGTTATGAATTGCTTTCGAATCATCTCTAACTTTATTCATGACTCTCTATATATACTACCATGTAAGACAACAGGGGTGACGAGGGTCTCAAAGAGGAACCGTGTTTTACTCCAAATACAAAGATCAACATTCTTACAATTTTTTTCAAGCTCATAATAAGCCCATCCTCCAATAATCCTTTTCTCAATGACGTAATTCCTATTGAGCTGATAAGGAATATCAATACCCAAATATTTATAAGAAGAGACTTGTTCCAAGCAATTGTTATCATAGAAAAAATTTCCATGGGTGAATGTTGTATTTTATACTAAATAAAAATTAATAAATTTTTAAGTGAATTATTTAAAATATATATTTTAATTATAAATATAATAGTGATTAAAAAAATGCTATTTATTATTGAATTAAGAAGGATTAACAATAGACGATAGTTGGAAACACATAACCACAAAATGAATGATGGTAAAGGACAAATGGAAGACAGGCATATCTTGCCCACGTTGTAATCCATGCACAACAATCTTCACATCTTGAGTTATTATGAATAAGAAGAACTAAACTTAAATTCAGAGAGGTATTCCCTCTTACAAAAGATGTGGGATTCACTGCCAACTGAGGAGAGCCAATTTAATGCCACTATCGTTACATTCCCTCTATACGAGGATCACATTCAAGGACGAAGATCATTCTCTGAAGATTTAGGTGCTAGAGAATTTAATGCTAGAAATGAGGGAGAATTGATCCTGAGAAGAGCGAGAGCAGAGAAATTTGGGAAGTTGAGACATTCATAGGCATATTTTCTTGCTCTCTGGTTGGAATCCTTCTCTGGATAATTGGTCACTGTCAACGATGGAGATTAGTAATGCTACCGAGAACTTAAGTGTTGGAAGACTATCATGGGAAAATCTTCAAAAATCTTATGGGAATGTATGAATTGCTAGGAAGGAGATTGGATTTCAAGGAGAAAGAGAGGGATGATTGTGCCAAAATAGTTGATCACAAATTGGAATGGATGCATGCTAGAATGGAACATAGGCTCATCCACATGGAGACAAAGTTGTTGCTTTTGAGGACCTTGTAGAAGGAGACTGCTTGGAGCTCAGAGGATGAAGGAAATCAGGGCTCCCTAGAACTAACCTTGTCTTTGCAAGATATGGTCGACGTAGGTGTGGTAGGAGATGAAGGAGCAACAAGGAAAGAAAGAATGAACAAGTCAGAACCTGGCCATTCTAGGGAAAATTAGTTAATAATGTAATATGCTATGTAGATTTGAAAAAAAAATTGGGGAAATTTTGTAGAATTTATGAGAATTTTTAGGGCAATATTCTAAAGAAGAATACTCGTGCCACTAACTAAATTAATTTATTGTTCTATTGGAGTTTTTAAGCTGCTATTGTTGAGTGAGAATGGAGATGGCCATGAAAACTAGCCTTTTAACCTAATATAAATAGCCACTTTGTTTTAAAAAATGGTATTTCATTTTGTTATTATATATTTAAAGTAAATAAAAAAACCCATCTCTCTCTTTCACACACTTACACAAACACACAGATATATATATATAGATATATATATGAAAATATTTTTTCAATAAAAAAATATAAATTTATTAAAACCAACATAGATCCATCTTAACTGTGGATCTACCAAGTAACTAGAGGGATGAAATAGATTTCAAAATGAAAACCTATTTTTGAGTGAAAGATTTGAGGAAGGGTTTGAACCTCGACAGAAATGTCTCCATGTTCTTGATAGATCTAGAGTTAAGATGAATATAGGTTGGTTTTGATTAACACACTAATAAAAAGTTTTAACGTATGAAAACTTTTATTTTTAGTTATTTGATATAATATATACATTGAAAAATTTTATTTGTGATTCACATTCTCCACATTAAAATGTTAATACATATCTCTCATATTGGAAAGTTAAAAATATATATCTATAAAGTAGAAAAAATATATCTACAATATATTATCTCTATGTAACTCTTATTCATATTGAAATATTTGATTTATAACACTAATTAACTTTTATTTAATTAATATTTTTTAAATGTTATATATCAAGCCAATATTAAAAATTTAATAAATTACACTTTTTCTCACAATGAAATTCAAATTACTTTATTTTTCTTATATAAAATTGATTAAAAAAAATATGTTATTTAATATAAACATTGAAATATTTTATTTATGGCTAAAACTAAAATACATTTTAGTTATTGATATTTTTGTTTTAAATATTATATGTCAACCAAACATAAATGAATTAGATGTCATGTAATACTAGTAATGTTATTTTTACATGTCATCTTGTCAAGTCCATATTATGTGGTGGAATAACTACATATCTACCTTATACTAAAAAGTGAATTTTTTTTTTTTTTACTTTCAATTAAGTTTATCTCTTGATATAAAGTGGAAATTGAAATATTTTATTTATGGTTGACATTGATTTTTGTTGTTATTATTATTATTTAATTTGTTAATATAAGTATTACTTTGTTATTTTTAAATGTAGCATTAAATGACAACATATCCCTCATATTAAAAAAAAAATGTGATGATAAAGAGATGATAGACCTTAACTCATATCAAAAGTATCTTTTTATTTTCACTAAGTATAGAGAATAAGTAAAAATTGTTTGAAAAGGAACTATTTTTATTATTTCCATGGTGAAATTAGGTATTGGTCAATTCCCAAAACACTTTGGGATGAAAGAGTTTGTCACTTTTCTGATACCAAGAGTGTTGAAGATGAAAATTACTTTCTCTTAAATTGTTTATTAGATCTCATTTTCAAAGTACTTGTCACACAACCAACTTTTAGAAACCTTTCATTTATGAAAACTATTATGATTTTGAAAAGCTTGTAAATATTTGAGTTCATGAAAATTATAGTGATCTTGAAGCACTTCTCTTAAAAATTTAAGAACATAAAAATAAAATTTTATAGAATTCCAAAAAATCCCTTATGTTTTTAAGGATTAACAAACTAATGTAATATCAATGACAATTTAACATCATAAATATTATCATTATTATTAATTATATAACACATATATATAATTATAATTAAAAATTAAAAATATATTAAATTTTGTCATAAATTTTTAATTGTCCATATTATATATTATATAAATCATAAAATTTAAAATTTAAAATGTGAATCTTTGTAAGTCAAACTAACCCATATAAATTTTAAATATAAAAGTAATTTTAATCAATTGTATAATACAAATATTTGTAAATAATGTTTTGCTAAATAATTTTTTTTTCCTACTCACTCTAGATATTATAGTTCATTTATAATAAAAAGAATAAACTTTCTATTTTGAAAATACTAATTTGATAAATTTTAAGAAAATGTTGTTATGGAAATAATATTTGGTTGATAGTTTATTTTGAATTAGGAAACATCTTTTAAAATGGTTAAAAATGACATTGAATTTATAAAATATATGATAGTGTTGTTACGATAAAATATTTGATTGGCTTGTGATTTAAAATTATAAATGTCAATTGTTTTTTTAATTAAACAAAGTTAAATAATATGATGATAAAATATTTAATTGGTTTATGTTTTAAATTTATAAATATTTTGAAAATTAACTTGAATAAGAATATAAGATGAATAATATAAAATTAAATTTTATATTGTGATAATAAAATTAAATTTTATTTCAAGATAATTATAAATAATGGGAAAAAAAATCGTTGAAAAAGAGAAAAGATCAAACTCATTGTGTGATAGGAGTTGAAAGGTTTTAAATTCCAGGTGATTTATTCGCTTTTTTTGTTTTGTTTTTTGTGTCAGTGTTTTAGTCATTTTCTTCTCGTTTTTAATAATGGGTGAAGTGCTTAGTGGGAAATTCAAACATTTTAATTCTTTATTACACAATTTGTTTCATAAACAACTCTTTCATTATGACTTACAATTGTGGAAATTTGTCTTCAAAAATCAAATTCATTATCAAATTAGACTTTATATGTGTGTGATAGAGAGATTTTCTACTAATCTTGCTTGTGCTCATGTGACATGGGGTCCATTGTAATCGTTATCATTATAAATATTTGATGCCCTAGCAAGACATTACGGGTTAACTTTTAGGGATTTGAACGTAGAACCTTTATACTCACATTTATTTTACATTCTCACGGGTTTGCTAAATAATCTCCCTAAAGGAGCTCATTTTATGTATCATGTATATTTATTAATGAAAATAAATTAATATAATTAAGATATTAAAAGGAAGTTATATATTTATTTATAATTTTGTTCTTACAATTTTTTGGGATGATTTTTCTTTCAATAATTTTATTAAAAGATTAAATGCCTTATCATGTTTTTTTATTTGCAATAATAAAAAATTATTTAAATAATATTTTTGGTATGTGAGGAAAACTTTATTTTATATTATTGACTAAAGGAAAGCATTAAATATTCATAACTATTAATTAGTTGTTGATGAAAATATTAACACATTAATAAGTTTGAAGTCATGAAAAATATTCCAAATGTTTGATCATATTGCTTTAGATTACTATTTCACTTATGTAGACAACTAGGGGAATAAACATAACATATAAAGTAACAAAAAAACAAGTAGGCATGTAGAGCTTTTTGAGACACAAAAATGCTTTAAAGTGAACTATCATTAGCTGGTGGGAGAATCCACCTAGGTGGAAGCAAGAGTCTAGCAATCTTTCTTGCTACTACTAAAGTCTAATTTGGTAAGATTCTTGGTGATAATTGAAACTTTAGTATCGAATTTGTTAACTTGTTGCTACAAGGCATCTATACAAAGGATACTTTCTTCTTGGGCTTCATTGAGCTCAACCAATACTTTTCCCATTAGAGCTTTTGTATGCCAATATAAATATATCATTTTCATGTATTAGTTTTTCTAGATCTTTTGTTTCTTGTGTTATGGATTTGTTGTCCAACACTATCCACCACCCCAAGTTCAGACAAGAATCTACAATTAACTTGAGCTTCATGTTATGTCCCATATATATCATCATGAGAAAAATGTGAATTACAATCCCTATATCTACATGCTAAGGCTTCTTTATTGGACTGAGCCCTTATAACAAAAGGATAGTTTATGTTGGTGCTACTATGACTAGAAAGGAACAACCTCAACGAGGCATGCAGATTGTTAGCTAGATGGGAGGGTGTAAGACAAAGACGAAGAGAGAAGGGGGATGGACTAGACGAGTTAACCAACTGCATAGCTCTCTAACAAAGCAAAGGAATATATGAGCACTTTAGTAGTGCAATATAGGAGTAGGGCAACTTCGCGAGAAAAGGAGACAAAGTCATATGAAATGAGAAAG
>Ga0115851_101313_pt1 | contig 13000 bp, 18 predicted proteins | sample InSIn2gowninarea_FD_83865 | JGI IMG/M metagenome (GOLD analysis project Ga0115851, IMG submission 83865)
GACAGTTGGACGATGCTTCACATGGATTTCAAATTTATTACTTGAGTCATTGGAATATTCAAATTACTTGCTGCCTTAGCAAGTGCATCTGCAATGCCATTTTGAATACGAGGCACACATGTCAAGGTATAATCTGAAAACAACTTCAGGATATCTAGAACTGCATTTCGGTAAGCCTGCATTTGAGGATGCTTTTCTTGATATTTGCCTTTGACTTGCTTAATCACCAGTTTGGAGTTACCATATACTGCAATCCTCTTAGCATTCAGCTTTCCTAGAATTTTTAGGCCAGCAATAAAAGCTTCATACTCAGCCTCATTGTTCGAGCAATCAAAAGCTAACTTGTAAGAACATACCCGCACATTGCTAGGCACTTTGTTTGGAGCGGAAAAAGGACGGCATACCCAAATACCAATTCCAGCACCATCATTTCCCACTGCACCATCAAAATCCATGGTCCATAGACCATATTCATCTTCTTCTAAGTGCTGAAATTCTGTCAGCTTTGTTTTTCCTACTTTTTGTCCATTATTCTCAACAGTATTTTCCTGTTCTTGTCCTTCTTTCTTCAAAACTTCTCTTAAATTCTTTGGTATTTCTAGAATATCTACTGCTTCAACTAACTCCCTATCTATATCATTGAAACTATCTGAATACAAAACAAAAGACTCTAAATCTGTATGTACATAATTAATTGGATGATTAATCGGTTTCTCCTTGCTTGTAATCATATATTTCATTTTTTGTTCCCGATATAATTTCTCATTTGGCCAAACGCAAGAATCGTTGCATAGGAGAAATCTAGTTGTAATGTCCCTTTCAATTTTTCTCCCCAAGACCTAGAAAGAATCATACCAAATTTGGGAGGAATGTCTACCACAACAATATCCATCAAAACATTCTTCATGGGAATTTGTTCCAAACTTACAACCAAGTCTTTAATAAGCCCAATACATCTCACTCTGCTAGAATCAAATGAATAGAGATCATGGTATTTCCTAGTGATGTCCAAACCAAACTTCTCCATGATAGCCTTCGGCATAGGATTGTGGGAAGCTCCGGAATCAAACATGGCATTATGCAACAAAAAATCATGCAATCTTAGACTGATATAAAAGGGCAGCACATCACTGTCTGGAGACTCACCATTCAATGCTGGTCCAAAAAATAGTTCAGGTTGATCATCTTCCACATTCACCATATCAAACATTGGATCAAAATTCAAAATTTTAGAGACTTGACCTCTATAACTGATGTTCCTCATTATTTCAGTTAAGGGAATGGATACTTTCAATTTAGAAATTTTATTTTCTGAAGTAAAAGCTGAAATATTTTCTACCTCTTTGACTGGGACATCTTTCTTTTTAGCCTTTTCCCTCTATACAGTTAGCAGATTTGATTTTTCTGCTGATGGTGATTTGCTGATATTAGGATCAACCGTCTCTTTTCCTTTCTTTTGTGCAAGAGGTGAATCATTCTTTGGTGCTGAAGCTTCCTTTCTCTTCTAAATTGGGTTAATAGGTACATCTATGTTTCTAAGTGAATATTGATGTTGCTGAGCAGATAGAGCATTCATATAACCTCTTTGATACTTATCTGATTCTTCTTCCAAAACTATTTCATTTGCTAGAATGAAATCTTCATCTTTGTGTGTAGCAAAATTCTCAGAATACTCCTCATCCTCAGTGATGAAAATTGGCATATCATCAGGCGTAAAGAAATGATTTTCTTCTCCAATCACATTCTCCTTCTCTTCTGACTCCGGACCAAGTACAACATTCTACTGTAGAGGTGTCCGCACCTGCTGCTATGCTGTGGGATCTTGGGCTCGCTGCTCTCTTTGTTTGATTCTATATTGCAGCTGTTGCTGGCCACAGAAGTTAGGATTTCTAACTTGAGGTTCAGGTTTGTCAATTTTCAGCCTCTGAAGCATCTTCTCCACTTTCTGAAGCACTTGATCTGACGAGGAAGATTATTCTTTTCTTGTGACCTTCTTTTCTGCTCTTGCTCTAGCTCTCTTGGCCAGCAGATTTTCTTCAACGCTGACTGCAATCTTCTGCATGTCTTCCATCGTGGCCGACTCTCTCTCTCTTAGTTGATAGGCCTTATTAGCATCAAAACCATCCAGAAAATTCATCATGGCTAGCCCCATGGGTGGCCTTAGATGATCAGGAATTGCATTATAAATGGAATTGAATCTAATGCAGTAATCTTGGACTGACTCACCAACATTCCACTTGATGTGCTCGTATTCAGAAAGGATTTGAAGTGGATTTTCTTCACTTCCCAACGATCTAAGAATTGTCTCTGTAGGTTGGCCAAGGTAGTAATACTTGCAGCCGGAAAAGCCCTGAACCATTTCCTAACTTCACCCACAAATGTTTGTACAAAGAGTCTCATTGTCACATTTTCTGCATCAATCTCATGAAGATCACAGAAATCCGTCATTCTGTCCACATGTTGTTGAGATATAATACTGTGAGGAGTGCTATCAAATGAACGAATTTTGCTTTGATAATCAACAAGAATATCATCCAAAACTTGAGGTAGCACGAGAGGTGTAAAACGAGTAGCCATCACACTTGGTGGATTCGATCTGGGGGATGTTGGGGGAGTGGGTGCAGCTGATGTGTGAGGTGTATGAGGAGGGGTGTGAGGAGGTGAACATGGAGGGGAAACAATTTTGGATGTGTGGGGAGTAGAAGGAGTAGCTGGAGGTGAAACCACTGCAGATTTTTGATCTGAGATAGTAGGTTGCGGAGGGAGGGTAGGAATGAAAGGCGGTTCAGTGGGAATTATTGAGCTAGATGCAATTACAGAAGATCCAAGGGTTGTAGATGTAGATTCTCATAAATCAGTGAAATTTGAAGCCACAATTGTAGTTTGGAGCCGATTGAGGATATAATCATCAATTGACTTGTTAGCCCTTTTAGTTTCTAGATCTACAAAAAATTGTGGATTGGGGACAGTAGGGCCTATAGAACTTTCAGATTTAGTTTCAAACGATGATAACTCAAACTGCTCATCAAAATCAAGCTCTTCAAGATACTCAAAAATCGCAGGACATGAATGGAATTTGAACATAGGAGTCACCGAGCTTTCTTGATGAAGGAGTCTTGGAATCAAATTTGGATTTTCGTACACCAGAGGAGGATTTGGATCTGGATTAGCTCTGGTATATCTTCTAGAAGCTAGTGTGCTATTTTTTCAATAGATCAAATGGACATAAACCACTAGTTCAGCCTATCAAATCCTAAACTTATCATCCAAAAGCTTAGAATTATCAGAAGTACTGGGGTGTTTTTCTGGTTAGACTTTCGTTCATAAGACTAGACTGGAGATTGACTGAAGTAGCATTTATCTACTTGCACTAATGCAAAGCAAAAGCATTTCAAAGGCTACCTGGCCAATATTCAGACTCTGTCTATAGTTTATAAAATGAAGAAGACTAACAAACAAAGAATTTCTTCCCCAGTATGGTCACCACTATGTTAGAGCCTAGATTTACCTCAGGCTAAAAAGGTAAACTTCTAGGTCCACATCAAACCACGCTCAGCCTCGTAGCTAGCCCTACGAGGACAGGAGAGGGCTCTCTCTGTGTCAATCTCAGCAAAAGATAATCAATGGGGCTTGAGATGACTGACTTAACAACTGATCTTAGGCTAGGTAATAAGTGCAAGGAGTTGATTTGATTTTTTGGGTTGTTCGAAAAAGGGAAAGGCAAATTTGGGTCCGGGGATGAGGCCAAATTTTTGCAGAGTTCCAGTTGGGGCAAGGTAGGCAGTATTTTTGATGCTTTAGATTAAAAGAATGGATAGTAAAGACTACTGAGGAGCTGAAGAGGGCAAGAGGCTGCAAGAATCCTCTCCAAACAGATGAAAACATGTAAAACTAAACAAAGTTTAAGGCAGAGCACAACAAGCTAATGAATTCTACCTTTGTCACTCAATTTGTTTAATTTCAAAAGAAAAGAGAAGGGAAATGGCATACATAAAACATCAATGAACTTAAAATTACATGAATAAAAACACCATCAAAACACAGAGCCATAAGGATCCCAACAAGTGCTGCAAAACCTTGGTTTTTCCTTTGCCAAAAATGCTGAAATGAAAGTACAATGAAGTGCCAACAATTCCCAAGAGTCTAACCCTGAAGATGATTTAGAAATTACATGATACAGACAAGCCTAACTCCTTCCCATTCCTCTAGGGGTTGAGCTCATCATTCTAGGATATGTTTCAACCATATCTAAACAAGGAACTAAAAAATAGACAAAGAAACAACTTGCCTCTATATGCTAGCACATTGACTCATTCACTCACATTTCAAATTTTGGTGAATGAATCTACTAAGACAAGTAAAAATGTGCCAAAATTACATCATGATCATAAAATTACATCAAGTTAGATCAAGAGTAACATCAGAAAGTGAAACTAGTCAAAACTGGTTGAAATTCTGAGCTAAAAAGTGAAAAATAGGCCAAAATTCTCTATGCGCCGCATCCAAAATCTCTATGCGTAGCACAACTTTGGAGCTTATTTTGAGGGCCTTCCCGAAGTCCAAATTGAGCTCATGATAGCTTGTTCAAAAGCCCTGCCCATATACTTTCCAACCCAAGTATAATTTCTGGATTTGGTGTCCATTTGCCCCTCCAATAATCCAATTTTCCAACACTACTTCCTGTGGGTGAAAAACGGGGCAGAGAGGTCTTTTTTTGTGTGATTTTGACCCTTTAGGCAACCCAGAACTTGATAAAATCCTTAGGTAATTCATGAGCATGCATAAATTTTCATAAAAAATCCAAAAAAGTAAAGTTTTCCTCTAGAGGATCTTCCAATTATAAGCGCGCGTCAAGTGGTGCTACGCGTTGGGCAGGAAAATCTGTTTTGAAGCCAAAAAAAAATTCAAAATTGACAATTTTTTTTCCAAATTTGCTAAAATTTGGACGGAAGTTCCATCATCAAGTATCATGCTCAGCCAAAGAAGTTTTGGCCAAGATTCGAAGCCTATCATCCCTTTTGTGTCGTTTTAGTGCTTTCCCTAGTCTTGCTTTCAGGATTTTGATCCTCGCTTTGCAAACATGATTTCGTGCCCAATAATGGTTTTTCATGTGCCTGAGCATGTCCTTGTCGTTGTTCACCTTTGCCAACAGCTTCTCAAGATGAATGTTGATCCTCTCAAGCCAAATCTCTTGATCAGCCTTTATCTCCTGCTAAATGGGTGACATCTCATTTAGACTTCTTTGGGCAGCCTGCTGGTCTTCACAGATGTTTTGCAACTCCACGACTGTATGCTGATCCTCCAATTGTTTGTTTCGCTGCTCCAAATAGTTTATGACCCATTGAGCTCTCTGCAACTTGTCGGTCAATGCATCTATCTTGACCTTCTACTCCTGAATAGTCTCCCTCAGCTTTGACGTCAAAGAGCTCACATCATCATCAATGAGGATGAAATCAATATCTAGGCCTCCTGAAGGGCCCTCATCTTGCATAGGCTTCTTGTCCCTATCTTGTACCTGTACTGTTGATGATGGAAACGAGACCCCTTCCACCCTAGGTGGTAAGATAGTACTCGTCAAGCTATTGCAAACAATCCTCTTATGCTTCTCTAACATGTCTGTCACCCTTACGAGGCCTCTTCGGCGCATGAAGCTCTGTGGTAGAATCACTGTCTTGTTCATATGATGAATCAATCTCCATTTGCATAATGTTTCAAGTAAGGTGTATGTTTGGTTTGTTGAGAATGACTAATTGGTACCTTTGTTTTCGATGCCAAATGTGCCAAAGGGAAATGAGGGACTATGAGGAATATGGAACAGTGGGGGGGAAGGAATCACAGGTGGGAAATGATAGTATGACAGTGAGTATCCAGTCATGCTTTCAGTACTGTGAGATGATTACTCAGATTCAGTATCAGTTGGAGTTGGCTCAGTTGTTTGTTTTACATTTTCATGATGGTCAAGTAACTCTTGCTGGTGTAAATTTCACCTTGACACCAGAAACAATTTCTCAAGCAACAGGAATACTGAATGTTGGTGAGGAGTGGAACAAAAGACAGTAGGTAGAAAGAGTACATTATGAACCATATATCAGGCCTAGCTATATAAGACATCTCAGCAAGGTGTTCCCATTCCATTTTTTGAAAGAATCCTATGCACCGTTGATGAGACTCATTATCGGATATTTCAGTTGTGAAGGCCGCTTCTCACACCTCTATGCATATCATATCAGGTTATTGATGCATTTCACGAGAGTGAAGAGGATGAACATTCCATATTTCATGTGTCAAAACATCGAGAGGATGACTACTGTTTTGTAGAAGAAGACTCCTGAAGAGCAGTACAATAGCATTTATCACTATGCGCTCATCAAGATCATTATTGTACATCAACTTGGTTTGTAGGGTATCACATGGGAAGACTTCATTTCCCGTGAGTTCTTCATAGCTTCAGCAGCTCATTAGGAGGTTGTCCATGATGCAGGTGAACCTTCACATCAGTATGAAGGTCAGGAGACGGAGATTACTAGCATGCCAACATATGTCACCTATCAGAGAGGCATGAGAGGATTGTTTGCAGCAGCTCGACGAGTTCTATCTCCACCTAGGGTGGAAGGGGACTCATTTCCATCATTAGCAGTACAGGTACAGGATAGAAGCAAGAAGCCTATGCAAGATGAGGGCCCTTCAGGAGGCCTAGATACTGATTTCATCCTCATTGATGATGATGTGATCTCTCCCACCTCAAAGCTGAGGGAGATTATTTAGGAGAAGAAGGTCGAGATAGATGCATTGACTGACAAGTTGCAGAGAGCTCAATGGGTCATAAACTATTTGGAGCAGTGAAACAAACAAATGGAGGATCATCATATAGTCATGGAGTTGCAAAACATCCATGAAAACCAGAAGGCTGCCCAAAGAAGTCTAAATGAGATGTCACCCATTCAGCAGGAGACAGAGGCCGATCGAGAGATTTGGCTTGAGAGGATCAACATTCATCTTGAGAAGCTGTTGGCGAAGGCGAACAAGGACAAGGACATGTTCAGGCACATGAAAAACCACTATTGGGCACGAAATCATGTTTGCAAAGCGAGGATAAAAATCCTGAAACCAAGACTAAGGAAAGCACTAAAACGACACAAAAGGGATGATAGGCTCTGAATCTTGGCCAAAGCTTCTTTGGCTAAGCATGATACTTGATGATGGACCTTCCATCCAGATTTAAGCAAATTTGGAAAAAAAATTGTTGAAAATAATACTAAGAGGGGGGTGAAAGTGCGTGAACTTTTCTCTACATGAAAGAAACTTTTCTCTGCATGAAAGCGCATGAACTTTTCTCTACATGAAAGAAACTTTTCTTTGCATGAAAGTGCGTGAACTTTTCTCTACATGAAAGAAACTTCTCTCTTCATGAAAGTGCGTGAACTTTGCTGCACTATAATTTATCATCTGAGATGAGTGAGTTGCCATCAAGTACAACATATGTATCATAATGCCAACAATCTCTCCCTTTGGACTTGATGGAAACAACAACCAATCACTCTCCCCCTTTGACATCAAGGGCAAAGGGCAGACCACGATAATCTCTTTCCTAGATAAACATTCCACTGCCCATACTCCCCGTGAGTACTTGCTAAAATCTCTAAATGAGCTCCCCCTTTGTATATGCCAAGGTGTAACACTCTGTCCATGCTTCCTCTGAGTACATGCTGAAGTCTCTGCTCTACTGAAGTGTGTTGTTCATGCTCCTCCTAATTATAAGCAAGGTCTGGCAAAAGATGTTTTACAAGAAGAACATGACTCTATCATAAATTACCTTCCTATCACCAAGGACTCATACATACATCCATTTCCCAACCAAGTGGGGATACATCAAAAGTTTACACATGATAAAACAAGAACATTACATCTTCATCCCAGGCATAGTGGGGAAACCAAGATAAGCCGTTACATTACCTTGACACCATAAAAGAGATACATGACATAGAGATGAAATATCTAGAGCAAGACTTATGAAAGTCACCAATAACTGATAGCAACAACATCCGTTAATCACCATTCAGATCAGCAACCATGATTTCCTTTTGTTCTTCCTCTTCCTTTGTTTCGCCTGAAACCAACAACAGCTGAAAACTAGAACAAAAGGCTTTTAAGATAATGCCAACAATACATCATTAGAAGTTTATCTGCTCCCCCTGAGCCTATGGCAGATGGTCTTTGTCAGACCCATATTTAGACTATCTTCAATCAGGGCCTATCCTTACTGATATCCATCAAGCCTCCATATACGTGACTGTCTCTGCACAAACTGGCATATGTACGCGGATCCTCCTTAGGCAACTCGCGTACACCCATTTTTCTCTGAAACAGACAAGATTTAATAGCAATATGATGCATCAACTAATCCTAGCTTCTGTTTGAGGTATTCAAAATTTTCCCTCGGCAGTGGTTTGGTGAGTATATCAGCAACTTGTTCCTTCGAGAGAACATACTCCAGCTTGACCTTTTGTTCCAGCACTTGTTCCCGGAGAAAATGATACTTGATCGGTATGTGCTTAGTTTTTGAATGCATGACTGGGTTCTTTGAAATGCTGATTGCACTTGTATTATCACATAAGATGGAGATAGGTGGTGTACAAGTGATTTGAAAGTCCTGCAAGGTTTGCATCATCCAAAGGAGTTGAGTGCAACAAGATGCAGCGGCCACATATTCCGCTTTAGCTGTAGATAGAGCAATCGAACTTTGTTTCTTGTTGAACCAAGATACGAATCTGGAACCCATAAAGAATGCACCACCACTTGTGCTTTTTTTTTCATCCATGCTTCCAGCCCAATCTGCATCTGTATAAGCATGAAGAGTGAGATCTGTATCTCTTGGATACCACAAGCCATAGTTTTGAGTTCCTTGAAGATACTTGAAAATTCTCTTTACTGCTTGAAGATGGGTTTCCTTAGGATTTGCCTGAAATCTTCCAACTATTCCCACTGCATGCATGATGTCTGGTCAAGTACCTGTCAAATAAAGTAGACTTCAAATCATGGATCTATAGGTTGGTTGATGCACTACTGCTGATTCATCATTTGCACTGAGGCTGCAACTTGTAACCATAGGGGTACATACCAGTTTTGCATCTTCCATGCCATATTTCTTCAAGATCTACTTGAGATACTTGGTTTGAGACAAAAAGATACCTCCTTCATTTTGTTGGATTTGCAATCCAAGAAAATATGTCAGTTCTCCAAGCAAAGACATTTCGAATTCTTTCTGCATCACCAAGGCAAAGCTTTAACTCATAGCTTCTTCATTGCTGCCAAAGATAATATCATCTACATACACAACAAGTATTAGAAATTTGTCATTTTCAATTTTTATATAAAGATTGCTATCTGCTGATCCTTTTGAAAATCCTTGTTGATGAAGATATTTGTCCAAATGGTAGTACCAAGCCCTTGGAGCCTGTTTAAGACCATAGAGAGCCTTTTTTAGTCTGCATACTAGATTTGGATCATTCCCAAGAATGAAACCATCTGGTTTCTCAATGTACACTTCTTCTTCTAAGTCTCCATTCAGAAAGGTTGATTCCACGTCCATTTGAAATACTTTGAACTTCTGAAAGCTTGAGAGAGCAAGGAACATTCTGATGGCCTCAAGTCTAGCAATGGAAACAAAAGTTTCTTCAAAGTCTATTCCTTATTGTTGAGCATACCCTTTACAGACAAGTCTGGCCTTGTTTCTAATCACTTCCCCATTTTCATTCAACTTGTTTTTAAAGATCCACTTTGTCCCTATGAAATTCTTATCTTTTGGTCTAGGAACCAACTCCCAAGTGTTATTCTTTTCGATCTGCTCAAGTTCTTCATCCATTGCCTTGACCCAACATTCATCTTTGCATGCCTCTTTCTCATTTTGTGGTTTAGTGGAGGAGAGCAAAGCCAAATAACTTGAGGCTTCCGCGATTGTTCTTCTTGTTTGTATACTTGCCTCTTTCTGCTCCAAAATTTGAGATTCTGGATGATTCTTCTGAACGTACCTGGATGGAGTCTTCTCTTCTATCCTTATTTGTTCTTTTGGTGCCTCTTGAGGTTCTTCTTCATCATCAGTCTGATTTGAAGGATAGTCTTCATCCTCTTTGATATTTTCATAATTTACTTACCTAGGAATGTTTCCTTCTTCATCAACCACTACATCAATGTTGTCAACAATTCTTCCAAGTCTTTTATTATAACACTTATATGCTTTGCTATGGGGAGAATAGCCAAGGAGAATGCCTTCATTTGCTCTAGGTTCAAACTTGCCAAGATGTTCATCATTATTCTTAATATAGCATTTGCTTCCAAAAATTTTGAAATGTTTTACCGAAGGAGTCTCATCATACCAAAGCTCATGACGAGTTTGAGTGCTATTCACCTGAACATTTGTTTTGTTGAGAATAACAACCGCAACAAATGCAGCTTCACCCCAGAAGGTTGCGGGAGTTCCAGACTCATCAAGCATAGCGCGAGCCATTTGTTGAACTGTTATGTTCATCCTTTCCACTACTCCATTTTGCTGAGGAGTCCTAGTTGTAGAGAATTCCCTTCTTATTCCATGTTCTTCACAAAAATTGAAAAATTCATTTGAGGTAAACTCCCCACCTTTATCAGACCTGAGGCACTTAATTTTGTGATCTGATTCATTTTCAACCAAGGCTTTGAAAGATTTGAATTTTTCGAATGCTTCATCTTTGTGCTTCATAAGTCCTATCCAAACCATCCTAGAGAAGTCGTCAATGAATAATATAAAGTATTCTTCTCCTTGAGGTGACCTTTTCCTAGATGGACCACATACATCTACATGGACTAGTTCAAGAGGCCTGCTAGCTGATCCTTCCTTCTCAGGGAAGTTAGCTCTGGTTTGCTTACCAAACTGACATGATTTGCATATTGTATTGTCTGGAATCTTGATGTCTGGAAGACCACGAACTGCCTGGTATTTGCATGCTTTCCTTATCTATGAAAATATTAGATGCCCCAACCTTTGGTGCCATAACCAGTGTTCATCATTCTTTCTCAAATAGCATTGTTGTTGTCCTTCTTCAAATATGTATAAATTATTTTGAGTTCTTATGCCTTTGATCACTGTTTTTCCTGTATCAAGATCTCGAAAACTACATCCATTTGATTGAAATATTACCTCAGTTCCTTGATCGCACATCTGACTGACACTTAGTAGATTATGCTTTAAGCCATCAACATACAAAACATTTCCAGCTTTGACGTTTTCTTTCAATTGAACAATGCCTTTTCCTTTTATGACTGCAGGGGTATCATTTCCAAATGAAAATTTCTTACCTTTTTCTAAAGCACTATATGATTGAAGTTTTTCTTTATCACCTGCCATATGCTTCGAACATCCACTGTCGATGTACCATTGATTTTCCTGTCCTTCTGCATATAAAGCTATCCCACATCTTTCTGGTTGCGGTTCCTTCATTCTCCGTGTTCTGGCACTTGAGGTTTGCCCCTTCTGAGTTGTCTTCCAAAGCCTTCTCCTGCATTCAGAATCTTCATGCCCGAAGTTATTACAAATAGAACATTCAATTTCATTTTCAAGGGCGAAAAAGTTGTTATAGGTCCTTTTCATGATTCCAATCATATTTCTTTGTTTTTGAGCTTCTCTAGTCATGATTGTCTTATAGGCAACACATTGAGTTGCTTTGTGGCCAAAGTTATGGCAAGAGAAACATTGTCCATTGAAGAAACTCCTGTGATTATCAAATCTACTAGCCAAATGATTGTAGTTTCTATTGTCATCCATTCCTGAGGCAAATTGGGAAGATTTTACCTATGGCTGATTGTGGCTTCTATTTGTCCTTAAAGTAGATTTCCCACGATTTTCTTGATAGTCTTTGTTCATTCTTGAGGTAAACTGTCCCTGACTTACCTGATGATTTCTATTAGGCCTTTGCTCACTCCTCCTTGCTGCATCAAGATAGCTTTTGGAGGTAGATTCTTGAGATACTTCTCCATTATACCCTAGACTTGTCTTGATTAGAGGAGAACGCTGCACATTGATAATCTCATCCAGATTTTCAGATCCTTTAACAAATTTAAGATTAAGTGCCTTTGTTTTCTCAATCTGTTTTCTAAGACCAACAATTTCACATTCTAACTTCTCAATAAATTTTTCTTTCTCAGCAAGTTGGAATTGCAGAATATCAATGATCACATTCTTCTCTTCTAAACATATTTTGAGTATAGAAATCTCTTCATAAAAACCTTCTTCATCTATAGCATCCATGTAATCATCATCTTCAAAAGCCATTAAAAGTTTATAATTATTACCTCGTTCATCTTCATCACTATTTGAAAGACCATCACTGTCTTCATGAGTGTATCTGGCAGCATAGTGACCGACTCTTCCACAAGCAAAGCATTTGAAAGGTAACTTACCTCTGAATCTTCCAGTACCCCGTTGAAGATTCTTGACAAAATTTGATTCCTCCTCTTCTTCTGACACGTGTCATGACTCATAGTAATCTCCTTTGCCTGAAGCCTTGAAAGAAGCTTCTCTCCTGTCTGATGGTCCTCCTTTCCTCATTTCATAAGTAGTCAGAATTTTGTGCAGCCGAGACATGGTAACGTTTCATAGATTCTCTTTTTCTTCTATTGCAGAAACTTTAGATTCAAACCTAGGGGACAAAGATATTAGAACCTTTTCAACCACAACAGCCTCTTTTATTTCTTCACCCAAATTTTTCATACAATTAACAATCTCATCTACATGAAGGAAATAGTTAGCCACACTTTCATCATTGTGCATTCGAAGATTTTCATACTGAATTCAGAGGGTTTGAAGTTTTTCTTGTTTTACATGTTCATCTCCTTCATAGCTTAGAACAATCTTGTCCCATATTTCTTTTGTGGATTTATACTGCATATCCTTGACGAATTCTAATTGAGATAAACATCCCAATAGGGTATTGACAGCCTTTGCATTTGTTTCATATTTCTTCTTCTCAGC
>Ga0115851_101315_pt1 | contig 12998 bp, 11 predicted proteins | sample InSIn2gowninarea_FD_83865 | JGI IMG/M metagenome (GOLD analysis project Ga0115851, IMG submission 83865)
GGGGGTGGTGAGAGGGTCTTCCTCCAATCCGTAGGCATGGAGGGAAGGGGGGATGGATTGCAGATTGTAACGTGGGAAGAGCCAGAGGTTGAGGCCCCAGGAGTTTCATTAGAAGGGAGGTGGCTAAGAGTACAGGGGGAGGGAAGGGATGGGGGAGGGGCTGAGATCACTAGGCAAGTAATTTGGTTCAACTTGGGGAGGGGAGGGATTAAATTCGAGGTAATCAGACTAGAATTAGAAACTTCAATAAAATTAACCAACGGAGAGAGAGAGATAGGAGGAGAGGAGGTACCCGTGAATCCCATGCCTTCTTTGGAGTGAGCCTTAGTGCTCAGCACCGTAGAGTGCAAGGAGTCGAGTCGCGAGAGGCTGGATGGCGTAGGAGGCTATCTGCTGGTGGCCTTAGATAGCCTAGACTGCATGTCTGAGATCTCTGCCATTCCCAACTCTGTCTGAGTGAATGTCGCAGCTAACCTTTTTTGAGGGGATGGTTTGTGCCTTGTGAGTAGGGGACATTCCTTGTAGAGATGGCCAACCTCATGGCATTTCCGGCACCTACAGCGAACACCCTCGTAGTCCACCTCCTGCCCACCCATTGTGGATCCCATGTGGAACTGGTAACTCTCCACTAGGCCATACCTAGTGTCCAAGTGAACTAAGATACGGGCCATCTCTAGAATACCTATATCCATGTAGGATCTGTCATGGTCGAGGTAGGTGCCCAAGTCGTCTCCGATGATCCTGAAGATTTCCTCCGACCGGAACTGAAGCGGGGACTAGGCAAATGAACCCATATCGGCCCTGCTCCTAAACTTTCCTTTTCTGGATCAAAAAGAGTGGACCATCATTTTAGGAGTATAGGGGTCATTTCTATATGCGAGAACTAAGTGAGAATCTAGTTGACATCTACAGGCTCGTAAAAAATAAGGTCAAACCATCCGCGAGAGAGCGCCAGTACTGCAGGAAGCTATGGAAAAACATTTCCCCACACCTCCATGGTCCATTTCTTTTGCCGTCCTAGAATGTAGTTATGGCCGCAGACACGCCCGACTAGAACCGTATTCTTAGTTAGGGTTGCCTTGTCCATGTCGATGCCTTCCCCAAAAACCAGAGATCTCCCTCATTCTCGGGTTTTGGAGTGCTTAGATGACTTAACCATTTTTTCCCTGGGGTTCGAGTGGTCCAGCTGGGAGTTATCTTCTCTGCCTGGGCTGAGTTCAGGGTCCGAATCCCTTACTTCTTCGATCTCCAGCTCGTTATTGACAATGCCTTCAAAGAATCTGGAGGGTTGGGGTTTTTCCTTGAGTTCACCTAACTACACGCATGCCTGTGAACATTCTGGAAGGTTATGCCAGATATTAGGGCCACCATGATCATTGTGAAGCTCCACTGTTATGAAAAATGGTTCGTCTTGAAACCCTGCACAGAGGCCTTCGCCGCCTTGAATAGCTTTAGTGGCCTGGAGCTGGCTGTTCCAAGCTAGGAGATCGATTGGAGATGGGATAGAAAGAAAAGGGGTGGAAGAACCCTCAATAGGGTTTATAAAACCCTCGGTGACCGTTACTCTCGGTTGAGAGATATCCAATCCTGAAAAGGAAGTTTCCATGTCTGCCAGGATGTAAATAACTTAGTCAACCTGAGCTATCGGTGCATTGTCAGTTTCCAAAACAACGCCCCCTTGCAACAACGGACGAGAGGCCATGAATATTTTAGATTCTGGGCAGTTGTCTGATGAGTAATCCACGAGTTCTTCCTCCTAACCCTCTTCCATTACGGAGTTTAGGAGCTGGTGGGGCTGGGAAGCGGGGTCACGGTGTAACTGCTTAAGGTGAGATGGAAAACTAATAGTAACCGCATAGTGAAAACTTATTCCCTTAACCTGCAGCGATGATGTTACAGATCTTGACCCGCGGCTGTTAGAGCTTGGGACTTGTGGAGTGGGTGGACTCCCAAGACCATAAAAAAACCAAAGTCGTAGTAGTGGAGGGATGGAACCGAGGGTGAATGCTCCACAAGAAAGGGCAAGCCAACAGAATGGCGCTGAGACAGCTAACACTTGCCAAGGGAAGCCCACTTTCCTGTAGTGACTGTCGGACAGAGGAAGGAAATGCACTAGGTTTTTGCAGATGCCAGATGAGAAGAGTTAATGGCTGGAGATGAGAAACCTCCTGGGGTCAAATCTCTTCGCTTCCTCCCTGATTTCCTCATCGCTTCATTCCCTCTGCTTAATTCTTTTATGATGTGCCAACTCAAGGTGGCAACATTCTTCCTTATATGAATGCACAACGAAAGATGAAAGTTGTAACATTGTTCTGAGAAAGTATTGACTTAGTTTTTATTAATATTGTAATAATCCATGAAAGAAATAAAGTGTTTGTCACAGGATTGAATGAAACTATTTAACATTCAAAGGCCTCACAATTCTTTGACATGGATGCAGTATGGTTGGGTCAATCATTCTTCATAAATGTAGCAATATATGTATCGAATATGATATGAGACGAAGTTGAAATTTAAAAAATAACATACCATGGGAAGTTACAACAACATTTATGAATTATGGGTCATTTCGTTGTATCATGACAAATATTCAAGGACTTTGGGGATTGTGAGTCTTCATACATGTTAAAACAATTGCAAAGGCATATTGGTTGATGGCCATGTGCACATAAGGAAAACATGTACCTTTGTTTCAATCTTTTATATGTTCTAGAAGGCCCTTTGGATTTATGAATTAAGGGAATTATATAACTTATGTGAGCCTTTTGCATGGGGATGAGTAGACATAAAAATTCTTTGTGATGGGTCTTTTGAAAGGTACACAAACTTTCATTTGTGGATTAAATAAATAAATATCAATCCTCTATTATGCATTTGAAAATCAAGCTAATTGTTGTGAGCCAGGGGATGCTACATTGGCATGACGAGGTGGAAAGTGTAAAATATGGTGGAGGAAGAGGTTAAAATAATTACAACAAAGAGAAATTGCCTTGCTGTGTAAAAAACACCAACATGAGAAATGACCATGTCATTTGACAATATTTTAAAACTGTGCTAATATTAGGTTTCGACATTGAGGGAGACACATCAACTTTTCATTGTTTTGACCCATGAACATGGGAAATTGGCCTATGATGAATGGCTAAAAGCATAACCTTCAAAACATATAAATTATGGGGGGTATGTATGCTAAAAAGCAAAACCCATATGAAGAAAAAAAAATTACTTTTATGAATAGATGATTTCCCAAGAAATATGCTTGTTAGCACTTGGTATGAGTGAGGTATACTATGCGGTAGGAGCTTTCTTTAGATAAATTGGAAACATGAAGATAACATACAATACTATAATGAAGTGTAATTAAAAATTACCCAAGAACTCGGTGAACTGATAAACGAAGTATGGGGTGAAACCCAACACCATTTTTTTCCATCCAAGGTTAACTTCCATTAGGATTTGGGTTTTACTTTTTGGCTATGCAGAGGTATTTTATTTGCAGTTGAAGATACAATGTTGAATGGAACTATAAAAAAATTTCTTTCAGCATTAGAATGCCATTTTGGGAAAAATAAGACACACCTAGGTGGTTCCATTGATATTGGGAGAATATATAATATAATAGATACACCAAATATTAGAACAAGGGAGTATCCATTCAATTAAACTATGACAAAGTTCTGAGAATGGTGTAAACAATATGTAAGAGAGTCATTAATTCTACATTCAAAACAATCACTATACTGACTTGGCTATGATCATTTACTATATTCCTCGACTGAATTGAGAGAAATTTTCTTTTGCATGCATAATAGAATGCAACACAAGGAAACAATAGTAGGGTAAAATATGATGAAAACGGGGTTAACCCACAACATGCATGCTAAACAGAACCAAACAAATAATAAACTTGCTAAAAGAATCCATGTATATATCATCTACCAAGTTGAAACTTCTCACATACCTATAATCAATCGCTTTATGTTGCTAGAGGAGTTTGGTAGCAATTATAGGTAGTTCATCCCAACAATTCAGAGTGTCGAGCTAGGGTTTCAACTGAAGGAGCTCCAACTACCATGACGTCGCTTGGATTCCCAAAGTGGACCTTGGAATATGGCACATTAAACACTTGTCATGTAAAAAAAGTTACTACAATACTTACCATGTTCCTTTTGATATGCCATTTCCAAGTTTACAAACCAAGCATTACCCCATTTTCATACAACATCCTTTATTTAATTAACAAACAATTCCTAATATGTGAGCGGGTGAGTTATGTTGAAAAATCTAGGGCAATTAGGTATAGTAGGATTCTTCTTGACTTGATAACAATTTGTGAAGCTCTTTTACAATTTATCTTGTTAGCTTAATCTTATTCTTCTTCTTATTAATGCATGTGTGTTTACTTTATCAAATTACTACCAAAAACTTAATAACAAGAACACAAGATGTTGGCTCTCTACTAGGGCAAAACCTCTCTCTCTTAGAGAGGAAAAAACTTTTGTAAATTTCTCTTATCGAAGCTTCTTATTGAGCAATTCCAAACCCTATACTATTGAAAAGAATATCGTCCAAGCACAATTCAAGTCCTTCCTTCTTCCTGCACTTTGTCTCCCAGCAATTCATCCTCCTCCTTCTGGCACTTCATTCCCTGACACTTCGTTCTCCTTCTTCTTTTGACAACTAGTGATAGACCTTGTTATGTGAGCTCTAGAAGAGAGACTTATATTTTATCCTTAGTGAGATCCTACACCTATGAAGATACTTTCCTTATCTTGTCCAACTAAGCTTATTTTTGATGTGTAGTTGTGTACTTGATGTAACAACACTGTAACCCTATTTTCATGCACGTGTGGGAGATTTCCCTTATACTTTTGGCTCCTTTCTCTTTCACTTTAGAGACCCTCTTCTTCGCTTGAGTAGGAGCTCTTATAGGCCTAACTTACTAGCCCAAATGGTAAGATATGTATGAATGTGATCTTGTTGTTGTTATGATTTCAAATTGCCCTTCTTCTCTCACACATGTGATTGTTTTTCACCCTAAAAACAGTCCCTTCAAATTTGGTTAGACTTCTCCTTCTTAGCTGCACTAGAGGATCCTTAAACTCACTTTCTCTTCACCATTAAACCATCTTCCTTCTCGCTTATTTCAGAGGTATTGTAGACTTGTCGTTGGAGGAGTGGATAACCTCTATATATATAGGATTTTCCCTCGTTTAGGCCGACTTGAGGACAGTTGGCCGACTTCACTTCTTTTTCATCGAAATTGCTTCTTTTATGATGTCATTGCATGGATAGGACTTTGACTTTGCTTGGGGGGATATTCTTTGACTCTTATACAAATATATACATGGTGTAACATGCCCTTAAGGTCTTCAACATTTTCTTTTGACTCTTTGACTCAACTATAACACTTTAACATGTGCTAGACCTATTTCAATGAGAAATAAACTCATTGATAAATATAACAAAAATAATATTTCTTCTCTTGAATAAATACAAATATCAAAAGTACATTAATGAAGACCGAACTTAGTTACAGTTTCTTCAACACTCCCTCTTAACTAGGGAGGTATTCATAAAGCATTACAAGGTGTTTGGTTATTTTTCAATCTTGAATAATTCACATAAGAGAAACCAGATTGGAAATCCATCTGTTATAGCATCATAGTAACCAACATTGTTCACACTAAGGCCTTTGACTAACAACTATATCTCTCATAATATCATAGCACAACGTTGGCGAGACCAATGACTTATAGACACCTTAGAAATTGTCTCTCAAGGTACATACCCACTTGGGTGTTCACCGAGTATGACCTTCTAGGACTATTCTTCTCTTTGGTTCCCAACCCTCAAAGAATATCGGTCCTCTTTCCTACTCTTATATTGGATGCCCTACACATCCTCAAAGATCATCAGATGCCATATGATTACCCAATCCTCCCATTCTTTCTTCCCAAGTGAAGACAAGAATGTTGTGTCTATCTCTTCCTCTCAATTGAGGAAGCTATGCCCAAGTATCCTCTGACAAGGTACTTGTCCAAGTTCCTTTGTAATTGGGAACTTGTTATACCTCCCTCTTAGCTAGGGACTTGTCTATTCATCAACAACTTCTTCTTCGTGGGTCCTTCAGCTGCTTGATCTCCTTCTTTGATGTCATGAATTCTTTGTTCTAACTTCTTCTTGGTAGGGCACCGACCATCAATCACTTTCCTTCTTGGCTTGTAATGTCATTGCTTCTTCGTGGAAGGTGTCCTTCTAGATTTGTGTCAAGTTCTTTCATCATCTGGCTACTCCTTTGTCATTTGTCTATGCTTTTAGAATACTTATCACATAGATGCTTAGTTGTACTTTCTTGTTTCCATGCTTTGATTTGGTAGCCCTTCAGGATTTCACCCTGACTTGCTTCAACATTAGATAGTGCTTTTGTTGGATGGCCTCTTCATCATGACATATTTTGTAGAGTTGAATCAACTATTTGTACCTTACTATCTCCAAGGCCTTCATAGGTGTCAAGGGTCCTTTGATCATTTTCTTCTTTTGTCAGAGTTGCCCTGCCTTCTTTCAGAAGATGTCTTTTAATGGATCTTGTCAGATAGTGATTTCTTATGACCATGGTGTTCTTCACATGCTTGATCTCTTTCTTCATTTGCTTCTTCTTGAATTGTTTAGATAACAACTTTATACTTCCTCATGAGATCACTTTCTTCTTTACTTGCTTCTTGGACTAGTCAACATATCTTCTTTACTTGCTTCCTAGTCAACAATCTTATACTCATTAGGAGAGTATTTCTTCTTCACTTGCTTCTTGGACTAGTCAACAACCTTATGCTCCTTATGTGAGCATTTATCTTGTTGACTTGTACATGCTCTTGAGTATGTCTTTGGCGAGAGAGATCCTTTTGTACTTGATCATGTTTTAGAACCATTCCCACGACTTAATAACATATGACATGACTTAAAACTTTTGATGCTTACATACCTCATCTTGTTTTTTATTTGAGCATAATGGCTTCATTTGATGGTCCTTCTTGATTGTTGTAGTCTTCCTTGCTTCATCTTTTCTTGCCTGCATATCATCCTTCCTTGTATTCCATGAATAAAATTCCCATTGATACATATGCTCTTATTTATGAACCTTATTTTGAAGATTCTTGTCATAGGATCTTGAAGACTCTCATCCTACAAATGTTTATTCCTTTTGATGATGGAGGCCTTCTAGGATTTACAATCACAATCAGTTATTCTCTTTATCATGGATGAGATCCTATAGTAGGTATTCTCCTTCTACATGAATATTTTGAGCTATATGTACATCATGCTCCTATATTCTAGAATATATTTCTAACCATGCATTTTGTTCTATGTTCTTTCTACATGAATATGTTGAGCTATATGTTCATCATGCTCCTATATTCTAGAATACATTTCTAACCATGAATTTTATTCTATTTCTACATGCTGCTATACTACTCAAAACTTTGAAAGAAGACTTTAAACAAATAAGTAGACTTAGTCATAGTAGAGATCTAGGGGATCTTCCTTCTTCTGCTTCTTGTCTTCTTCTTTCACCTCTTGAGTAACACAAGATTCTTCCCTTTTTCTTTTGTTGTTGTTGTCCTTCTTAAGTTTAAGACAATTCCTTTTGTAGTGTCCATATTCTTGGCATCCAAAGCATTGGATTTTGGACATATCTCTATTGTTTGTTCTTCATGGACCAAATTTGCCAAATTTTCCTTTTTTCTTGGCCATGGTTGCAAATGCTTGCTCCTTTGATCCCACATCATCTTTTGCTTTATGTCTAGTTTCCTCTATTTTGCATAGAGACCATATTTCGCTTAGTGGGGTAGCTTCCTTCTTGGCATATATGCTTGATGTGAAGTTGCCCCAATCCTCAGGTAGAGCATTGAGTACTACGGTTGTCATTTCTTTGTCAGACATGGATTCTCCTAGCTCTTGAAGTTAATCCATCATCTCAGAGATCTTCATGAAGTATGGAGCTATTCTTTCCTCTGATATCTTCATTTTGTACAAATCATTTCATAGAGATATCACTTCTCTGGTTGTATTTACCGAGAATAGCTCTATTAGCTTGTCATAAATTTCTTTTGATGTTTCAAATTTGGAGACATAAGGAATGAGAGAGTCCTTGATGGATTCTATTAGAATCCTTTGAGCTCTTGTATCATACTTATTATACTTGGCTAAGGCTTGAGTTTGTTCCTTAGCAGGGATAGTGATATTCCCTTTCATGTGATCTAGAAGTTCATTCTCTTTGAGAAGTAAATCAGTCCTCTTCTTCCATGCAAGGAAGTTAGCGGTCCCAACCAATTTGTTGCTTTCCTTGCAAAAAGACATAAATGTATAATCAGGAGGGGACATATACTTGATAGAATTTGAAAAGTGGTGGACTTGCTTTCTTCTTGAAGGCTTGATGGCTTGCCTGCCTTAGATTTTGATGTTCTTCAAGTTGCTTTCCTCAAATGGACTTGTTTGATTTCTTGATGGCTTGGCCTATAGTGCTTTTCCTTTTGAAGATGGTGTGGCTTGATGTAGGTCCCTCCTTGATTTTCTCTTCTTGTAGGTGCCTTTATACAAAAGGTTTCTCCTCCTCCTTTTGTAGTCTTCTTTTAGTCCTTTCTTGTTCTTGATGTGATTGAGACTTCTTGGCTTGATACTACAACTTTGTAGATGTCCTTGAGATGTTCTTTCTTGATAAGTCACCTTATGAGTGTTCTTGAGATGCCATTTCCTTGATGTGTCACCTTAGCTCTGATACCATGTTGAAGAATCAAAGGCAGTTATGTATAGCAGGATTCTTCTAGACTTTATAACAATTTGTGAAGCACTTTTACAAATTATCTTTGTTACCTTGATCTTCTTATTATAAGTGTGTGTGTTCACTTCATCAAACTCCTACCAAAACACAAGATGTTGGCTCTCCGCAATGCTAAAACCTCTCTCTTTTAAAGAGGGAAACCCTTTTGTAAGTTTCTCTTATTGAAGCTTCTATTAATCAATGCCAAACCCTAGACAAGAATGTCCTCCAAGCACAAGTCAAGTCCTTCCTTTCTGCACTTCGTTCCTCGACACTTTGTTCTCCTTCTTTCAGCACTTCATTCTCCTTCTTCCGGCACTTCATTCTTCTTACAACTTGTTGGTATTCCTTGTTGTACTTGCCCTAGAAGAGACACTTATCCTTGGTCTTTAGTGAGGCCCTTTACTAAAGATTATTTCTTCCTTCTTCTTGACCAACCGAGCTCCTTCTTCAATGGGTAGGTGCAGACTTGATATGATAGTCCTGCAGCCCTAAATTCTCTCACGTGTGGGAGGTTTCGTCGTGTATTTGGTTCCTTTCTCCTTCGTATGAGAGAGTCTCTTCTTCGCTCTAGTGGGAGGCCTTATAGGCCTAAGTTTCAAGCCCAAATAATGAAGAGTATGAGACTGTTGTCTTGCTGCTGTTATGACCACAGTAAGTCCTCCTTTTCTCGCATGTGTGACTGTGTTTTGCCCTAGAAATAGTCCTACAACCTTCGCTTAGACTTCCTTCTCCTTCGTTGCACTAGAGGCTCCATATCTTCGTCCTATTTCATTCTTTTCTCGTCTTCTTGTCTTTGCTGATTTCAGAGATGCTTGCTTGTCATTATGAGGGAGTGGACAACCTCTATATATAGAGGATTGTCCCTCCTTTAGGCTGACTTGGGACCGACTTGAAGTCTTTAGACCGACTTAGATAGTCTTCATCATTTTTTCTCCTTGGATGATGTCATTGCATGGAGAGGACTTGACTTTGCTTGGCGAGATTTCTTTTGACTTTTATACAAGTATATACATGGTGTAACATGCCCTTAAGGGTTTTCAATAAGGGTCTTCAATAAATACATGGACTCTTTGACTTCCTAGAAGTACTTAAATATGTGCTTGACCTACTTCAATGAGCAAGAAACTCATTGATAAATATAACAAAAATAATTTTCTTTTTCTTGAATAAATACAAATATCAAAAGTACAATTATGAAGACTAAGCCTAGTTACACTTTCTTCAACACTAGTACCTCGGCTAACTTTTAAAAAGGTGTTGATACCTTGGTATCTATTATAAGTATTCTTCTTAAAAACATTAAGGAGAAGGGTTTTCTCATTCACGAGATGGTCTTCATCAGAAACCCTTAAAGCCTGAGTGGCTAGTGTGTTGATAACACCTAATTTTTGGGTTGGATAGTGATGGGAATTCGCATGTAAATATTGTTCAGTGTGGTTTTTTTAAATGAAATACCTAGTGAGAGAAAGAACCTTCATCTTTTTTCAAGGCAAGCACATCAAGGAAGGGAAAGCTACCATCAACTTCAGATTCCATGGTAAATTTGATGGAACTCAATTGATTGTTGAAATGCTAAAACACAAATCTAATTTCTCATGACCATGGAGCCATAAGATGAAGGTATCATCAACAAATCTTTTCCACACTTCTGGTTGAAATTGAGTAGAAGCTAAAACTTCATATTCAAAATCCTCCATGAACAGGTTTGCAACGGTGGGAGTGAGAGGAGAACCCATCTCTACCCCGCAAGTCTGTTCATAGAGTTCACCTTCAAAGCTAAAGAAAGTCGAGGTAAGGCAAATCTCCACAAGCTTGGTTGTATCAGGGTTAGTTATGCAATTGATTACTTCAATAGCCTCATAAATATGTATGTTGGTGTAAAGAGAAATAATATCAAAACTAACCATAATACCACCAGGCTCAAATATAACCTCTTTTTACTCACTCACGAAAGAGAAAGAGTCCTTAACAAAAGAATCAATATGGCCAACTGAAGGCTTAAGATTCCAGGCTAAAAATTTGGCAAGTTACGTAGGCCCACCTATTGTATTGACAGTGTATCTAAGGGGAGCTCCTTCCTTGTGAATCTTAGGAATCCCATAGATCCTCGGAGTGAAGGGGTTTCTCTCAATATGTTTGTGGCTTATTGAGTTGACAAACTTATTAGATTTAATAGCCAATGCAATAGCTTTTGGAACCTTTTTTAGGAGATTCTTATTGAGCTTTCTATAGCTCCCACTATTACACAAGTGATCCAACATTTTTCTACTGTAATCCTCTTTCTCTAAGATAACAACCGCCCTCCTTTATCGGCTTTAAGGACGATAATGTCGGGGTTATTGTTCAAAGCTTTAAGGGATTCAAATTCTAACTTGCTAATATTTCTCTTAGGAGGTTTAGATTTCCTAAGAATAACAGAACAATATTGCCTAATGACATCGTTAATGGGATCAGGTAATTCCTTGATGCCAAATTCAATGAAGCAAATGAAAAGAAATGATATTTTAACGTCCAAGAGACTAAAAATAGTCTATGGGACCACTAGTTCCTTGCTTTTTCGCCTTTTGCAATTTAATCATTTTCTTATTCAAATTGATGATGAGCAGGCCCAACCTTCTAAAAATCCCCTCGTTGAAAAGACAATGCCAAGAAATCGATGCTAATGTATTCCCATAACTTTCTCTGATATCTTTGAACGAATCACATTCCGAAATGAAATGTTTTTCTGATTCCACTTTCTCAGACGTGCAAAATGTACACACTCGTTCTTTCCAAGCTTCTTTAGGCATTTTTCACTTTCCTATTTCACACCGATCTCCTCAACCAAAATATTTCTTGTGGCAAAGCTTAACCCTTTCTCAAATAGATGATACACTAGAGGATCAAAAGAAAACTTAGAAAGATTAATTACTTTTTTATTAAAAGAGAAAAACAATAAATTATTATTCTTATAGATGATATTGTTGTTCAAGGGGATCAAGAATTAAAACAGGAGCTCCTCGCCGATGAACGCCTCGCTTGCTAGCAACGCAACAACCCTAATCCTTGCACTCCATGGCCCTTCTGAGCTCGCGCCGCCAGGCTCCATCTGAACGTCTTCCATGGATATTACCGCAGGAGGGGTGGGATCCTCCCCCCCCTCCTCACCCAGCCCCAGTCTTTGACAATGATCAGTGTGCAAATCCTCTGACCCCTCCTGGCAGCCTCACTGAAAATGATCAGGGAGCAAAACTGACAAATGACGAGGTGGATGCCTCAGTACCATGTGAGACGGAAGACAAAGAGAAAGACGAGCACAAAAAAGCTTCCTCGTCTCAGCCAAAGGTAACCTCAGCTACATGCATCCCAAAAGCTGCAAAACGAATCAAAGCTGACCTTCCCAGTCATCGCATTAACAGCGAGATCCAGTTCATGCAGGATCATGCACTCATCGGCAAGTTTCTTGGATTCTGGCCAACTGAAAAGGCGCTGCAGGGATGGATAGCTTCGAAATGGAAGCCTAAAGGCCAAGTCACTCTACAGCTTGGTCCCAAAGGCTTCTTTACAGCCATTTTCCATTGTGTGGAGGACAAATCGCGTATATTTGAAGGAGGTCCGTACTTTTTCAACTCATCAGGACTATTCCTCCGGGACTGGAAACTTAGGTTCAACCCTGATAAAGAAGACTTCAGCTGTGCTCCAGTCTAGATACGCATGTATTCCCTCCCTGTGGAATACTGGAAAGAAGAAATGCTAGCAGATATTGGCAACAAACTAGGGGTTTTCATTAAAGTTGCTGAGGAAACCAAAACCCACAGATATACCTCCTATGCCCGAATCTGCATCCAGATGCACTTGACCAAAGCTCTCACCGATTCGATAACTCTCTTTCATGATGATTTTGAATGGAATCAACCTTTAGATTATGAGCACATCCCCTTTCGTTGTCGTAAATGCCATGAACATGGCCATCTCTTCCACGATTGCCCTTTGAACTCTCAGTTGAAACCTTCAGCAAATGAATCCACTAAAGATTCTGAAGGTTTTATAAAATTCCCGAACCGCCGTAGGCATGCCAAAAAAAACCCTGTAGCATCAGACAACACCATCAAATCTGACACTCAGAACAGATTTATTTTGCTTTCATCTCCTGATCCTCCGGAAAAGCCCAATTCAGAACCTCAGGAGAACTCCTCCA
>Ga0115851_101316_pt1 | contig 12998 bp, 16 predicted proteins | sample InSIn2gowninarea_FD_83865 | JGI IMG/M metagenome (GOLD analysis project Ga0115851, IMG submission 83865)
TCACCAACCAAGGGGAAATTTTAAACCAGTGTCAAAATGCTTACTCTTTCTCATGCCATATTTCTGATATTTTATTTGTGTGCAGATTTAACCTAGTGTAATATAACTTCTACATGTTTGAAAAGTTAAATGTAAAAAATTACCGAGATTGAAGTTATAGAATTAACATATGCAATATTTTGGAATATGAGGAAACACTTCTACTGGGAACGAGAGAGCTGAGAGGGAAAAAATGCATAGTTGGGGTTTCGAAGAGTTTCAGAGCTTGATCCTTATGGAGGGTCGCAGAGGAGGGAGCTCCACTCCCTCCTACAAGGAGGCCGTAGCTAGCAGGGAAAAATCCCCACTGGGAAATGTCAGAGGTTCTGGGGAAGAGGGAAAAAAATACTAATGAAAAGGAGACAGATGGGGTCAGGCCCCAAGAAAATGTTAGCACTCAAGACAAGGAGGAAGAAGACAAAATCCAAAGAACAAGGGACAATAAACAAAAGGGACCATGTAGACCCAAAACGAAGATTACTCCTAGAGTAGTGCTAAACGATCCTGCACTGCAGGCACACAGGAAACACATGGGGACTTACGCTATAATCTACAAATTCATGGGACTATGGCCCACGGAAAAGGCTTTACAGATGTAGATCAAGTACCACTGGAAACCCAAAGGAAGCATTGATCTGCATCTCAGATCAAATGGTTTATTCACTGTGGTGTTCATAAGTATCAAAGACAAAGATAGAATATTCGAAGGAGGACCCTACTTTTATGCAGCAGCTGGCCTCTATATGTGGTCTTGGATAATGAACTTTGTTCCAGAACAAGAGACTTTCACTTCGGTTCCTGTCTGGGTAAGGCTCTATTCTCTTCCTCTTGATTACTCGCAAACTGAATCGCTTGCTGCCATAGGCAATAAACTTGGTCATTCTTTCAAAGCTTCAGAAGCAACAAGAAGGGGAAAATACACTTCCTATGCAAGGATATGTGTAGAAATGGATCTATCAGGAGCCCTTCCAGATGAAGTCATCCTGAAAGCTTTTGTTGAGGATTGGGTGCAAACAGTGGACTATGAGCATATCCCATTCAGATGTCGTAAATGCCATGAACATGGGCACTTGTTCAGAGATTGCCCTCTTAGCAGAATAGACAATAGAAGTAAACCAAATGAAATGAAGAACATAGAGAGCTTTCAGAAAGTTGAAAGTAAAGGAAAAGGAGGCAAAAAAGGACCAAAGCATCGATGTAATGAGGGTCAAAAGGCCAGTCAAAATAGGTATCAAGCATTAGAAGAGAATGAATAAAAGGCAAAAGAAAATCAATCTATGGAGGATGACTCTAATGAAAAAGAAAAGACAGGAAACTGCAACCCAACACAAAAGATTGGTAACGATAAAGAAACCATGATGAGTGAATAATAACTAGAGCTGGATCAAGAAATGACCCAAAGTGAAATAGATCTAGAGGATCATGAACTTCAAGAAATTCTACAAAGGAACACCTAGGTTTGGAAGGGTTCTTGATGCAAGGAACCACGGGAGGGATAGATTCACTACCTCAAGAAGATTGCAATAGAATTCAACAGTTGTTTTTATGGAAAACTCAGAAAAATGGGTTAGATAAAGGTAAAACCATTGACAAGCAGGAGTACACAAGTGTGAAGACAATTAAATCAACTCTAGGATTAGCTACTAGAAATGAAGGAAAGAAAAGGGGTAGAAAAAAGCAGAAAGACCTCTTGATGGAGTGTGGAAAGTTAATAATAGACTCAGGTAAGATGAAAGATCTAACCAGTTACTCCTTTACAAATCATGAATTATGAAATTCACATCCTGGAATATTAGAGGTCTAGGTAGTAAAAGAATACAAAGAATGCTAAGTTACGAAATGAAACAAGAAATGCCAGATATGATTTTCATCCAGGAAACCAAATGTTCCATTCAAAAAGTAAAAAAAAATCATAGTAAATGGCTAAACAATTTCGAGTTTTTAGAAGTTAAAGCTGAAAGCACAGCGAGGGGCATTCTAACTCTTTGGAATCCCCAGAAAATCAACATTATAGATGCTGAAGCATCCAAAAATTACTTATCAGTGGTCATGCAACTAGTGGGGGTTTCGAAAACCTTCCTGGTCACAAATGTTTATGGCCCTCAAAAAATAGATGACAAACTTAAATTGATAGACTCCCTAAAAGATCTCAAGAATAGACAGGAAGGGATTCCTTGGATCTTGGGAGGTGACTTCAATATGATCAAGTCTCTTTTGGAAAAAAAAGGAGGAACCAAAGTGCTAGCCAGAGTCTCTTTAGCATTCCAATCATTCACAGAGGATATGAATTTGGTTGATTCAGAATTGAGCAATGGATTTTTTACTTGGAATAACAAAAGTGGAGGTGAGGCATGGGTAGCCCCTAAATTAGATAGGTTCTTGATTTCGGAGGAGCTGATGATTATAGAAAAAGAAATAACAGTGAGAATCCTTCCCTTCGGAGGGTCTGATCACTAGCCAATTCAACTAGATATCAAAGGTATGGCTTCTCCCAGAAATAGGCCCTTCAGATTCGAGAACATCTGGCTCTCCCACCTGAATTTCATCAGTAACATTGAAAAATGGTGGTCTGAAGACTTGTAATTACAAGGATCACAAATGTACCTCCTTCATAAAACACTAAAACATGTCAAGTTCAGGCTCAAAGAATGGAACAAGAAGGATTTTGGAAACATTTTTGTGAACAAAAATCGTTGGAGATCAAAATTCAGGAACTCAACCAGACATTGATCCAAGACATCTTTGACAAAATCAAAAGTGAACAGGTGGACAAACATCATCAAGAATGGGAAAATTTATGCAAACAAGAGGAAATATTTTGGAGGCAAAAGTCTAGAGTTCAATGGCTCAAAGAAGGAGAAAGGTATACAAATTTTTTTCACAGATCCATCATAGCTAATAGAGCACACAACAGAATCTCTTTGATAAAGAATGAGAATGGGGAGCTTCAGAACACTCATAAGAATATTGAAGCTGTGCTTTTTAAGCATTTCCAAAACATCACTCGGGAAAACAATCCAAACAAGGAACATTCCATGAAGGAAATGATAAGGCATATCCCTAAGTTGGTAACTAGAGAGGACAATTTTAACCTCAATAGACCTGTTACTGAAGAGGAAGTAAGCAAGGTTCTCAAAGATATGCAGAATTGTAAAGCACTAGGCCTGGATGGTTTCAATGTGGATTTTTTTAAAGCTTGTTGGCATAATGTCAAACATGATATTTTGAATGTGGTGGAGAATTCCAGGTGTAGCAAAACCATCCTGAAAGCCCTCAATGCTGCCTTCATCTCATTGATCCCCAAACAAGATTCAGTGCAAATGGCAGATAAGTATAAACCTATAGCCTTATGTAATGTAGTTTACAAGATAATATCCAAGGTTGTTGCCAATAGACTAAGACCTCTCCTTTCTCACTTAGTATCAGAGGAACATGCATGTTACGTGGAGGGCAGACAAATTTTAAATAACATTATTCAAGCCCATGAGGTAGTTCACACGCTTATTAGTAAAAAGCAGGCAGGGATGATCATGCAATTAGATATTGCCAAAGCATATGACAAGGTGAATTGGATTTACATTAGGAAGGTTCTCACTGCTTTTGATTTTGATCACAACTATGTCAGATGGGTCATGGCTCTAGTGACTTTATCCAACTTTACAATTTTGGTGAGTGGCTCTCCCTCAGAGATTTTCATTCCTTCTAGGGGCCTCAGGTAGGGAGACCCGCTCTATCCCTTTCTTTTTATTCTCATGTTGGAAGGACTAGGCAGATCCATTAAGCATGCCAAGGATGTGGGCAAAATAAAAGGTCTTCAATTATCTGAGAATGGTCAAGCTCTAACTCACCAACAATTTGTAGATGACACCATGTTACAAGGAATCCCCACAGTTAAAGAAGCTTCAACCTACAATCAAATCCTGAAGGAATTTTCCATGGCTATAGGTATGGAATTCAATCTATATAAATCAAAAATCTTCTTCCTTAACACTAATATCGCTATTTAGATAAATATCTCAAGAGTTCTTGGCTTCCAAAGGTATTCCCTTCCCATAAAGTATTTCAGAATCCTTATCACAGCCAGACATATGCACAAGAGTACCCGAGAACAAGTGCTTAACAAGATGCAGGATAGAGTCAGAAATTGGACCTTCAGGGTCTTGAACTTGGCTGGTAGGTTGGTTCTGACAAATGTGGTTTTACAATCCATCCCAGTTTTTATGTTATCAACCCTCCCAGCTCCCAAAGGGGTTTTAGAACAATTCAGGAATATACAAAGAGATTTCCTCTGGGGTAAGGAAGAAACAAAGAAGAAGTGGGCCCTAGTTTCTTGGGACAAAATCTGTAAGCCCAAGAGTCATGGGGGTATAGGCTTGGACGATTAGGCGATTCTTAGTAAAGTGCTTGGAGCCAAGCTTTGGTGGTGATGGGTTTGAGAGCCAACAGCCCAGTGGGAAAGGATCTAGAAAGAGAAATATGGCAACTCTTGGCACACTAATGATCTCATATGGATGTCTGGGAATTTAAAAGGATCTCACATCTGGAAAAGAGCCTGGGAAAATAGAAGCCTAGTTCAAAAAAATAGTTTTTGGGAAATCAGAGCAGAAGATCTTGCACTCTTTTGGGAGGACAAATTGCGACAAGAATCAACGCTGTTAATAGAGGATTTTTTAAGCCTCAAGCAGAAAATAGATTCCCAGGGGTTAAACAAAGTTAAGGATTTCTGTGATCCTACTTAGAACTCCAAAAAGTGGAGAAGCTGGAGGAAAATTGACTGCAGAGATGATAGCCCCATAAAAATAAAAGCAGAGGCTATGGAGAGCTTGCTGAAACAAAGAATGATTTTAGTAACAGAGGGGCAAGATCAATTGAGATGGGGCAATAACAACAAAGGCACCTTTAACCTTAAGGAAGCTAAAGGTTTTCTTCTTGAGGTTGATTCCAGTGTTCTAGAAAATACTGGAAACACCTCTGGAAGCACCAAGGTTGGATAAAGATTAAGCTTTTCATGTGGTTGGTTCATCATAAGAAAATTTTAATGTGGGACAACATTAGGAAAAGGGGGGTATTGGGGCCTTCCAGATGCTAGCTCTGTGAAGAGAAGGAGGAGACCATGGAGCACATTCTTAACATCTGCTCTTCCACCACTTGGTTGTGGGATTCTTTCTCCACCATTTTTCATCAGATAGATAGGGACAGAAGTAGTATCACAAATACCCTAAACAAGTGGAGAGGAAATTATTCAGAGAATGAGTTCCTTAACTTGGCCTGGGCCTTCACGCCAAGTTTCATTATCTGGAATGCTTGGAAAAGAAAGAAATAAAATAATTTTTAAGAATGAAAAGGTTATTCCTCTAAGACTATTTGATCTGATCCTAAAACAGCTCAGGGAGACTGTGAGTATCATAGTTCGCATTCTCCCTAAAAATTCCCCCTCTGAGATTGAGCTCAGAACTCTCAGATAACTAGGAATGGAAGGAATTATTCCCCAAGGACTAATCAAGAAGAACATAACTATGGAGATAGAGTAGGACTTCTGGCATCCTCCTCTGAAAGGCTATCTAAAATACAACATCGATGGGGTTTCAAAATGCAACCTAGGAACAACTGGTTTTGGAGGAGTTTTAAGAGATGATAAGGGCAACAATATCTTTATCTTTCACTGCCATTTGGGAAGAGATGCAAATAATATGGTAGAATTAATGGCTATGGAACAATGTCTTGAGTTTCTGATCTAGCACCATGACTCAAATGTCATTATTGAAGTGGACTCAGAGATTGCAATCAACTCTGTGAAAAAAATCAATGGCGGATCTCAGCCAGAGAAAGTCTCTACACACTAGAAACTAATCTAGGTCTACCAAAGAATCCACGTTCACCTCCAGAAGCTTCGAACGGTGAGTTTCAATCATGTTCATCAATCTGCCACTATACTTGTGGACCTTCTGGCCAACCAAGGGGTGAATAACACTGATGGCGGAATGGTGAAAAAGTGACAAGAGATACCACAAAACATAGTAAAATTTCTCTGCGAAGAGCAAGCCATAAAAGATAAAGAGATATTCAGATATCGGGCCAGGTTGACTAGCATGGATTGAGTTCTCTGGCTATATTTTTTTCTCCTTTCAGCACGTACTTGGTTGAAAGGAAAGAAAATGTTGGTCTCATTTTACCCTAGAGGTAGTTGAAGGGGATTCTCAATTCATTGATTGACAAGGTGTAGGGTCTTTTCCCACAAAAGAAATTTATTGGAGTTTGGTTTTGTAGCAGGAAGAAACAAAATGCGGGCTCCATTTTTCCAGTAACCGGAATTCTCCCCCTTTCCGCTTTCGAGCTCAGCAAACATGGCATGGATGGTATTTTGGTGATCACTCGTTTCATTAGCGGTTTATGGTTTTGTAATTTTAGGAGAAACTCCATAGAGATTGCAACACATGGCAGGTGGTTGACTTTGAAATCGCCTTCGATCACGCACTATCTCTTGGGAGTGTTAGGCCACGCGATATGATTTCCAGCCATTGGATCTAGTAGCCTGGATCAACGGTTGGGATCAATCATGTTGTTTTTGTGGGGACAGGTGGGCTTTGTCCTTTCATCTGTTTTGGCATGTTTTCTCACTCTTTTGTGGTGTGTGGTATTTGCGTGGTCGAGGGGGTCTACAATCGTTGGTGGGCCTAGGAAAGTATGTTTTTTCCGAAAGTGTGGATGGGGACTTTTAATGACTTTTCGTGTTTATTTCTCAAAAAGTAAGTTGATCACTATAGTAGCTTGGGGGTTCTTGATCATTTGTAGGAATTCTTTTTTCCAATATTCTAATTAAGGATTAGGCTTTTGTACAATATGTATTTTTTCTTTTGATTTAATTAAATAGAAGGATTGATGCTTGCTTCAACAAAAAAACAAGTTATACAATTAACATATGCACAATAATATACAATATGCATGAGTTATAAGTAACATGAAGTTTACACGTTATATCAATACAAACTTTTTCTCATCTCATTAACTCTTATCTTATAGTTGGTGATGGATATAGCCTCTAAAATTATGAGCCATCCTTGTCATATATTATATTTAATGATGGATACATATTTTAAAAGAATCAACCTTGTTTTTTTTATTTTATGTACGGTCAATTTAAATGGAAGTTCTCGTCATTTTATTCAATGTTATCTTGTACAACTAGAAATAAAATGATGTGGGGGTGGTGTTTCTAGTGATTTTCAAACTTGTTTTAATTACCTAAATTTAACCTATTTAAAATAAATAGGGGTGGTGTTTCTAGTGATTTTCAAACCTATTTTAATTACCTAAATTTACCTTATTTAAAGTAAGTAGTTGCATTGAACATCTTATCTTCAACTTAGTAACTTTTCTTGAGGGCATCTTCATGACATCCACCATCTCTGAAAATTATGAAATATTAGTAGTATCTTGCACTAAATAGACAATGTTGGCATAGAATATTTTATTGTGTTTTTTACTCCGCGTCACAAATTTATTTATATTTTATACAATTAAAAGTGAGAAATATGATGTGTGAAATATTAGTAGTATCTTGCACTAAATAGACAATGTTGGCGTAGAATATTTTATTGTGTTTTTTACTCCGCGTCACAAATTTATTTATATTTTATGATTCTTTGTTTCGATTTCCATGCTAAGACTGGATTCATCATGCATACTAGGATTTTTAGTTGTTCACACATCATATTGCTCACTTTTAATTGTATAAAAAATAGAGAGTATGCATAATGACATGTAGTGACATGTGGGTGTCTATTTTGGTCATTGATATGCTTGATTTTTTAACCCATTCCAATCCTATGACAATGAAATTAAGAAAGACAAGGACACAAGAAGGATTATCAATAAATGAAAGTAGAGACTTTAGAATGTAACTCAAATTATACTTGAATGTAATGATAAGTATTTGTAGTTGCTTGGTCACTGATGAGCATCAGATCACGCTATGAAAAATTCCTTGCATTATGAAAATTTGTTTGTACCTACATTAATCCTCTGTAGTAGTTCATTGACTTGCCTATAGATATAATTTTAGAAACAATCCTACTCCTACAATTCTTCCCTATATGGATCATCTTTGTCCCCCTGCCTATTGATACTTATTTTTCAAGGAAACAAAATAGAACTCTCCAATTGCATCATCACCTTTAAAAACAATGCTTGAGTATTTCCAGGTGATTGTTGAACAAGTCTCTATTCAAGTCCACGAAACCCTTGATTTGTCTCCATTGCACAAAATTATTTTCTTAATAAAATTATAAATCCCATGTCTGTATTCCTCATCCTCGACATGCCAATTCTTTACAGTGGAAAACTTTATCATTGCTCCCTCGGTGCAATAGAGATCCACTACTGTGGCATGGAGATGATTGGTGCAATAAAATGGTGCAGTGCATCCTTCAATATATGTCATAGAACTCCTCTCATCTACAACAATATGAGTCCTCTCAAACTGCCTCGTATCCATCTCATTCATCCTGAAATAAGTGGATATTTCCATGGGTGACAAAGTGTGCTTGGGGATTTAATAGAAGGAGTTATCACTAAAAAAATACAATGCAGCATAATACTTATTAGCAGGAGGAAAAAAATGCCAAGCTACTTCCTAACTAGATCAAGGTACTCCTGAATGACCTCTTATAATGAACAAAAGATAACCTCAAGTGCCTATAGAGTCTACCTATGCATGGTAGGAATGAAAACAATGTCAAAATCAACATCTACATGAACATTGCTCAATCTCTTCTTCTAGTCAAGGGCATGCCCAAATTTTGAAAAGTATCAAGCAAGTCAGGGTCCACCTCATCCAAGCTCCTCTTCTTCTTCTACTCTCTCTATTTAGGTTCAAAATAATAGAAAAGGTCTTGGAAATTGATGGGTGGGTAAAATTTATCAGACCATTTGGGTTCTTCCCTTTTTAATCATTGTCTATAAGCATTGAGTCTAAATTACAAAAGCCATTCATGTTGCTTCTTTTTAGCTGAAATTAACCTAAGCTTTGGAGAGTTGTAAGGGTTAATGGATCTAAGTATATTCTACCTAAAATATAGCAACATGGTTTAAAACTGTAGGCATTGAGATCAGAATCGAAGGATGAAACAAAAAAGATATTATGTTCACTATTACAATAAATTTTAAATTCATGTAACAAAGTTTGAGGAAGGTCTAGTATTTGGATCCTACCAAAAAATGTTCTTGTGTCACTCGAGCCCTTTGAATTTGGGCATGGTAAAGTCCATTACAAAAACAATAAACCACTAAAGAAAGGGGAAAAGAAAAAATAAAATATCATGCATTGTGACCCTAGAAAAGTCAGGGAGGAGTGAACTAATCTGTACAATAAGGACATGCAAAATGCTTACTTGTCCATTGTATTTTGATGCAAAATGCTTACCTTTCCATCTTATTTTGATGAATTTTTAGCCAAAATCAAGATCTCCATTATCTTAATCATTAAATGCTTTGTACAATAAGGACATGAAAAATGATTACTTGTGCATTGTCTTTTGATCAATTGTATATGCATTATCATAATCATTAAACCCTAAACTCTAGATGAAATTTATGCTTTGATCATATAAACCCTAGAAATTATTTACCCATAAGAACAAAAATCATCTTTAGTAAAAAGGAAGAAGTCTCCAGAGTCCAAATTCATATCCATGTACAAATGGCCAAAATATCCATGCCCAATGACCTTGCCCTTCGTCCATCTAATAGTTGATGCTCTCCTAAGGTGTTTCTCATGCAAAATCCATTTGGAGTTTGAATCCCATGAAATCCGTAGATCACGTCGATGGTTTTCCTTCTTCTAGCATTTCCACACAGATATCAATAAGGCAAAGGAAAATGCAGTGCTACAATGTGATGTTGTAATCTGTGAATGTTTTATTTGAACCTAGCACTAAACTGGAAATGAAAAAGAAAAGAAATATTTATAATGGAAAAAAAATAAAAATTATAATATAAACTAAAATATATAAATTTCAATTGGGTTAAATGATTTACTTTTAATAAGAATTTGTTATTTTTGCGTAAGACATTAAATTAAAAAAGTAGAATAAGTTAAAAATGATATTGGGATGAATGTAACCATTTAAATATAGCCTCAATTAATAATAAAAAGTTAAATTAATAAAAATAATAAAATTCAATTTGTTATATTTTGATTTTGTTATTAACTTGTGAATAGGCTTTGTTACCATGGCTTATCAATACTACAAGTCCAAAAACCATAACTTATTTCACAACCAAAATATTTTATAACAATATACAAACATTCTTAAGAGTGGATATTCACCCCCACATTATGGTAGATATTATTAACTTGTAAAAAATAAGTCCAAAACCATAAGTTATTTCACAACCAAAATATTTTATAACAATATGATAAGATTTTTAACCATGGATATTAACCCCACATTATGGTAGATATTATGAGCTCGTAAAAATAGCCTTTCTTACAATACCATGGGTCAATACCATGGATTATCAATACCACATGACCAAAAAACATAAATTATTTCACAATCAAAATATTTTATAACAATATGACAAGATTGTTAACCATGAATATTCACCCTTACTTTACCATGGATATTGCCATGGGCCAATACCATGAGTTAACAATACCACATGCGAAAAAAACCATATATTTAATTTACAACATTTTTTTAATTGAATCTAAAATGGGAAATGTTACAATTTGAGATATATCTAAAGCCTCATGACTACTAAAAATATTCCCATAGAAATTAAATTAAGGTATTAATAAAATTAAGTTAAGATGGATCTATGCCAGTTATATATATATACAACCGGCATAGATCCATCTTAGCTAAGGATCCAAGGGATGAGAGAAATAAAATTGACTAATCATAATAGATTAAATATAGTGCATGATTTTTTAAAGTTTTTCATTATTTTATTTTCTTTGACATGATTGATCCAAAAAATAAGTTTAATATTTTACAACCAAATAAGTTTTTTTTTTAATTTAGATAATTTCTTAAACAAAATATAGTGCGGTCAAATTTAAGAGAGAGTTTGGGAGGGGGTAGAGAGAGGGAGGAAGATAGTGAAAAAATTGGAGGGCAAAGAGAGAGAGAAAGAGAGAGTGATGTGGGGGAGAGAGAGTGAGGCGGGAGAGAGAGGGAGAAAGAGGAAGGAAGAGAGAGAGAGAGAGAGAGAGCAATGAAGTTGGAGTGGGAGAGAGAAGGAGGAAAGAACAAAGAAATAGAGAGATAGAGGTGGAGAGAGAGAGAGAAGCGAGAAGGGAGAGATGGAGAGAGAGTGAGGGAGAGAGGATAGGAGTGAAGAGAAAGAAGAGGATAGGATACAGATAGGGAGAGAAGGAGAAGGGAGAGAGATGGACACATAGAGATGGATAAGGACAGGGAGGGGGGAGATAGTGATAGAGTTGGACAGAAGAGAGAGGGAGAGTGATTTGAGGGAGAGATAGAGGGAGGTGGGGAGATAAGGGATATAGAGGAAGGAAGATAGATATGAGGAGACAAAGATGGAATTTTAGGGGGTAGGAGAGGGAGGAAACAAGAAAAACATAGAGGGAGAAAGGTGGAGAGAGAGGGGGTGACAATGGACTCATGGAGAGAGAGTGAGGGAGAGAGGAGAGTGGGAGGGAATAGAGTGGAGTATATAGATAGAGAGAGAGAAGGGGAAGAGGGAGATAGACAAAGAAGGGGAAGAGAGGGAGAGTGTGTGTGTATGTTTGGGGGGTGAGATAGAGAGAAGGAATACCAAAGAGACACAAATACAAATATAAACATTATATAGTATTATATAACCAACCTAGACCCATATTAACCCTATAACTATCAAGTGCCGAGTGGGATCCAGTATTTCGAGGTGAAAACATTTCCTCAAGTTTTGCACTGGAAAAAAAATTTGCACCTCGAGAGATTGGATCCATCTTGACGCTTGATAGATCCGGGGTTAAAATGGATCTAGGTCAGTTAATATGAAATTAAAGTAGTTTTTATTTGATATTATAGTCTTAAAAATTAAAATTTCTCTTCAAATTAATTTCAAATTGGAACTAGAGCCAATTAGATTTAATGAATAGATTTTTAAAAATTACATCAATATTTTTTTTTTATTTAAAAAAAATATCTTTAAAATTACAAATTTTTAGAGATAAATAATGTAAAGTTGGCTGACCTATACACCATGTGAGGATAAAGAAGTGTTTAAGGAAGGATAACCTTTCAATTAATCTTAAACAATGTTCCAATCCCCTATCACTTGTAAGTTTAGATTGCTTGACACAATTAACATGACTAACATAAAAAAACTTATTCATATTATTGAAGTACTTGTTAGGTAATTGTATTTTTGTTCTTAGACTAAATTAGTCATTAATGTTAGTCATTTTTAGTTGTATTACTTATTAGCTAGTCACATATTTTAAACCGCAAGTAAATTAGTGATTTATGTTAGTGGTTTTTAGTTTGGTCACTTAGAATTGCTCAGTTTTGGTAGTGTTTCACTTGGAAAAGTTGTGGTGACTAACTTTTTCAGTCACCTAGTCACTAATTTCTCATTTTCTACTAGTGATGAATATGAAAAAAAAAAGATTATTGTAAATGATAAATTTGTGATTACAAATGATGATTAAATTTTGCATATATACGACTAGTAGTAGCTAATTTATAGTATCTTATAACATGACCAAAATATAGTCATATTTTTTTGGTCATTAATTGCTTTCAAACGATGACTAAAATTTGCATATATATGACTATTAGTAGCTAATTTACAACATCTTATAACACGACCAACATTTTAGTCATACTTTTTTTGTCATAGGATTGGAATGGGTTAAAAAATCAAGCATATCAATGACCAAAATAGACACCCACATGTCACTACATGTCATTATGCATACTCTCTATTTTTTATACAATTAAAAGTGA
>Ga0115851_101317_pt1 | contig 12995 bp, 12 predicted proteins | sample InSIn2gowninarea_FD_83865 | JGI IMG/M metagenome (GOLD analysis project Ga0115851, IMG submission 83865)
ATCAACATTTTGGACATGATCCTTCCAAGACTTGTTGTAGATTAGTATATCATCAAAAAATACTAACACAAATTTTCTAAGGAAGGGTTTGAAAATGGAATTCATCAAACCTTGAAATGTAGAAGGCGCATTGATAAGGCCAAAAGGCATGACCAAAAAATTAATAATGACCATCATGAGTTCTAAATTTTGTTTTCAGAATGCTTTCTATCTTCATTATGATTTGATGACATCTTGAATGAAGATCCAACATGGTAAAGTAGATTTCTCCATTTAATTCATCCAATAATTCATCAATGACAGGAATGGGAAATTTATCTTTAAAAGTAAGCTTGTTGACCTCCCTATAATCTAGACACATGCACCATGATCCATCCTTCTTCTGTACCAATACTACTAGAGCAGAGAAATAACTTTTACTAGGTTGAATTATACCAACCTCTAGAATTTATACAACCATACATTCAATTTCACTCTTTTGGGCATATGGATATCTGTAAGGGTTGTTGTTTGGGGGAACACTTCGTCGAATAAAATGAATAGCATGTTCATGATCATGAATAGGTGGAATATTTGGGTACTCAATTAGCTCATAGCCCATGTTATCATCCTCAATTTCATGGGAAAATTGATATAGTCAACAAATGTTTGGTTGGATATCTTCATTGCTTTGTATATGATAAATAGACACAATGGGTCAAGTGATTACCTCTGGCTAAATGGTAATATAACACTTCGTTCCATACTGCAACAAAAATGATCCCATTTATGGCACTTTATGGATATCATCCACCATCCATTGAATAATTTTTAAAATAAATTGTAAGGTTCAAGCAGTGGAAGATCACATCGAGAATCAACAGCAAGTTCTCAAACTCTTAGAAGATAACATCGCTATGGCAAAGAATAGAATGAAACAATAGGAAAATCAATATCGTAGAGAAAGAAGTTTTGATATAGATGACTGGGTATTTCTATGACTACAACCATAGAAAAATATCCCTCAAGCAAGCTAAAAAGGATAATAAATTATCACCAAAGTATTGTGGTCTGTACGAGATGTTACAAAAGAATGGTACTATGGCATAAAAAATGGAGCTTCCTGCATCTTCCCGAGTGCACCCAGTTTTCCATGTTTTATGCTTAGAGAAGGTTATAGGTGAGAATATTCGAGTTTAAAAATCTTTCCAGAACTTGAAAAGGAAAGAAAATTCATATTGGAACTGGAAGCAGTCACAGAAACAAGAAACTGATAACTATGATATTAATCAATTTTAGAGTATCTCATCAAGTGGAAGAACTTACTTGTTGAAGATTCCACATAGGAGGATGAGAATTTTATAAAGAAGCATCCAGAACTACTCAAGCATTGAGGAGAACACTTTTTGAAGGAGAGGGGCATGTTAGGTTCCTAAATTACAAGTGTATCCCCTTATTGTTATTATTTCAACCCCCTTATTGTATTATTGTGCCCATATAGTCCCCATGTTGTTATTATTATGCCCCGTAGAAGCCCACTATTTTTATCGTTGTGCCCCTACAATATTATTGTTATGTAGCCTTTGATTGTATTGGGACCCCTTGGAATCCTATATATTGAAAGGATGTCTTGTCATTTGTAACATCCAAGAATTTTTCATTTGTGTAATGTAAAGGAGGTTGCCCCCTCGAAGAGGATAATTTTGAATTCATTGATCTATATTTTCTCTCTTTTTGTGAGCTAATTTCATAACAGTGAATTTCCTTAATAAAACCTCTTTTCTAAGAATATTAGAGTGATTTTCTAGAAATAAAAAGTCATGTCGATCATCTCAAACGTGACTTTCCAAAAATAGTAAATCACCTTCCATAAATTGGCAATCAAGTGTAGTTGATAGAAAATCGCTTAACTTATCATTAATCAATCATAATAGTTCAATATCAACTTAATCCTCAATATTATTAATATTATTATTATATTTTATGAGACTATGATATTATTATTAAAAGGGAATTATAAGTCACCTTCATCTCCCCAATCACTTCACACCTCTCTCCTTGATGATTCTCATGGATCTATGTAATTCTCTCTCTCTCTCTTCTACTAATACATTACTCTCACTTTTATGCACTCATCAAAGAATTACATATTCCTCTTACACTCATTAAAGACATGTCACTAAATATTCCTCTTACACTATCTTTAATGCATATGTTACACTCACCTTAACAAGGGAATGCATACCTCTACTTAATGGCATGAGTTACACTCCTCTAAATGGAATAAAATACATGGATTATTACTCCTCTATGAAAAAAATTGGTTTCCCCTCCTATATATATGTCTCATGTCTTCTCACTTGGGGGAAAAGGAGGTGCACTGTGATACCAAAAGTTGCAGAGATTTAGAAAAATGATGAAAGGGAGAGACTTATAGAGTAGCGAATTTCTTTCTAAGAGAATTTGAAATACCTAAACTAAATTACAAAGTAGCTCTACCAGGTGGAGTTGACCATGAGTGGTATTCGGAGGAATTGAAACTTATCTTCCTTGGCTTGCCTTGTATATCTCTCTACTACAATATTTTGGTACTGCTTGTGAGCTTCTACAACATAGGGATTCCAGGGGAAGAAGTTCTTGTTGGATATGGTTGGGAGGAAAACCGGATGGTTCACAATGAGTTGGTAAGGATATTGGATCTGGATAATACTCGCATTGGAGCTGGATCATATTCCCATGTTTTTGGACTTGTATAAATACACTACCAAGTATGTTCATAAGCATTCTTGAAATTTTAGTTTATTATTAATTTAAAAGTGTTTTAGAAATTTCAATTCGATGGAAATTGATAATTGTGATTATTATGAGATATTTACATAGTTAATTATGAGCTAACCAATCATGAATGGCAATTGTAGTTGAGAATGTACATGCAAGGGGATTAAAACAAGAATGTGTTGCCAAAGTTTAAGTTCCTTTTATAATGATTTTTTTCCATTACAGGTTTCCATGAGTTGATGAAAATACCATATTATCATAAATTTGGGTTTCCTTTTTATCCATGTACAATTGTAGATGAAGTTTGCACACTAAGTGTTTAACAAAAGTGATAAATCATATAGTACGAATTTTTGTTGCTGTTGTTTTAAGAAATCGCATCTTTGGGAACTTATGTTGTGGTTTTGCTCAACATCAGGGGGTATCCATGCCAAAAGCCCATGTAGCCCCGATTTGACTCCAAAACAACACTTCTTGGAACACAGATCATAAATCTGGGTGATTTTTAATATTATTGTTGCTAGCTATATGTGTGTGTTGTCTAGTTTTAGGTGAACGATTAAGATGATTTAGTTTATGTTTTAATATGCCATGATTTGAAGTTTTAATTTATGAATTTTATGAGTTAAATAGGTTGATTAAAAATCTTATATTCATGTCGCTAATCATTAACAAATTGTCTTAGGTGATGATGGTCACCAAGTGTTTGAAAAAATGCCTCAATGGTTGTAGCTTTTATGCACCTAAATTCTTAGAGTAAATGTCTCATTGACTATAACTTTTATGTACTAGAAATTTATGAATAGATTATGCAATGGATGTAGCTTCCTATGTCTACAAGTTTTTGTCTAAATGTGAAAATGAATCCTGAATTTGTTGATATGTGAATAGGTCAGTAGGACAATATTACTTTTATCATATAAAGCTATCTTTAGAAAAAGGGTGTTGTGGGAAAAAACTTTACAATGACAAATGATGTAGGATTTAATTACTTGTGAAAATGAGAATAATAAGTTCATCATAATTGCATGTATTCAGGGGTGCGGCCTTACGGTTAAGTGATTGTAGAAAACAACTATTTCTACCTAATTTTGGCAGGTCCATTGTTTTACTTGGCACTTTTTGAAGAATAATATGCTTCTAAATTCGTAATAGTAGTTTTTATTGATGAAACAATCATTATACAATTCACATGATTGAAGAATTTCCTTAATAATTGGGATTAGGAATTTTTAACTAACTAACTTGGAAATCTTGTTGGGTCAATATATTTTGTGATTACATTTCATAAAAATATCAAATTTATTAGATTTACTGATGAAGAGAGGCATATTCTTCCCTCATTTACATTTTTATAGATAGGTTAACACTCATACACCTACATTTAATTTTTGTAATAAAAACTTGATACTTTGTGGTTATCATGTCAAGAGTCAATAAGTGGAACCTATTTAACATAATCTAGGGGATAAAATAAGTTGATTAAGCTTAATTCTCACACATGGCATTACGGTGGAATTTATTTTCATTCTTACTTAAAACTCATGTATAAGTACGAAAAGAGCACATTCTACCTTCTTTTAAACTTAAGGTGAAATGTGTTTTGGGATTATTTTCAAGGAAAAGTTATCCATCACTTATGTTATATTCTTATATTGAAATAGATGAAAGAAGATGATCTTCATGATAACCAAGTTAGTCATATTATAAGTTAAAAAAATAAAATTTGAGTATTAGTATTCAACATAACCTTTACTTCTCTATGTTATTGATGGTTGCTTAGGTGGGACCTTACATATGGTATCAGAGCCAGGTACAACTTTAGGGCCTAATGGGACAACATGCTTGTTTGTAGGTTGATGATGTATGGATGTTGATTTTGCATGCATGTTGAATTATTGTGTATGTTAAGTTGGAAGGATATTGGTTGCATAGGGAATATTATTATTATTATGTCATTTAGAAACTCATGAAAGAAAAATAATTCTTTGTTATATTCCTTTGTCAAGACAAATTATTGGAAATATGTTAAAGGACTTAAAGACGTGGTGGGAAAGGATGTACTTGAGAAGTTGGGGTTAAATCCAAGCATGTGAATGCCTTGATTTTCAATGGGTGAGTGAGATATGTGGAGTGCATGCATCATCACATATATGTTTATTGAATCATTCTCAATGTGATATGGGCTACTAGCCATCTTTACTAGCTGAACTTATATCTACCAAGAAAAACAATGGCCTAATCTAAACTATAGTATGATGACCTTGGCGTGTATTCTTTGGGAATGTGTAATAACTGTAAGGTTGAGATTCAACTAACGTGATGATGGAGGTCATCATGTTAATTTTGACTCTTTCCTTATCTACACTAATGGAAACTTAACAAAACATACCTTGAAGGATATCACTTTTAAATGTGAATGTAGATTCAAGAGTAATGTATGCGAATTAATTTGATGTGTTAAAATATGATTTTGGAATACATTCTTAACTATTAAGAATCAAATTCCTATGATTTACTTGACATGATTTTGTCTAGTTTTGGTTGATATTTTGCATCAAATAACTTGAAATTAATCAAATACTAAGTTGTGGTATGACCTTCCTAATGAACAAAAGGATTAAATGACTCGTGCATGGAGGGTTGTGGAATCCATTTTAAGGAACATTTGAAGGTTATGCTTTCCTTAAGTTATGTATGGGTGTGGAATCCTTACAAGCATATATATATGAGCTAATGTATGGGTGTGGAATCCATACTAACATATATATATGAGATAATGTATGGGTGTGGAATCCATACTAAAATATACCTATGAGCTAAGTAATGAGGTAAGATATTGGATTGGAATCCATACTAACATATATCTATGAGCTAAGTAATTTTTTTGGTTAGTATAAACAAAAATATTTTGATGGAATCTCATAGACATGATTAAGGAGGATTAATTATGTGGGTAGAGATTCATAACATGAATTTTTTTGAGATTTAAATCTATTGTTTTCTTTTAATTGCAAATGAAGATATTTTTTTTTTGCTAAGTAAGATTAATCTATTATTTACAAAAAGAGAATACTGTTACATCATTTGAGTCCTAATAATCATTGTGCCTGAGAGATAGGCAAAATGAGCATGTCTAGTCCAAAACTATAAGATGAGAAAAGATATCCCGCACAGGGGAATCAGGAAGAAACATTTGGGACTTAACTATAGAATTGACACATGAACATACCACTAATACATGAACATACCACTGAAACATGAAACATGACAGTAGATCCGACACATGAACAAATACATATAATCAGACAGACAAAGCCAAAACTGAATCTTGTCCAAATGTCCACAAAACTGAAGAGGATTTGAGACATGGAATTAAACATCAGGGGGCTCTTCAACAATCCTGCAGCCACCTTCGTCCATTTCCGTCCCTTCCGTCTGAGCTGGATCAGTTGAAATAGTATTGACAGCGTTGCCAGGCTATGAAATCTCGTAGTGCATTGCAGTAGAAGGCCCAGGGGAGTGAGACAGAGTGATACTAGGCTCGCCTTCATCTTGGGTATCTTTCAGGAAAATAACAGAGACATGAGCAGTAATTCGGGGGCGACTGAGAGCACAATTAAAAGTGAAAGTAGCAGAGCCGAAGGACGGCGAGCCGGTAGAACCTGGAGAACTTGTATTGAGAAATTGACCCGTTCTCATGACATTTTCAATTCTCAGAGGGTCTGGAACCTGCTCCTTGGAACTCGGCTCAACAGAAGGGCGGGATGGTTTGCCTCAGCCGGAGCCCCTACAGCTTAACAAACACTGGTGGGGTCTCGTCGTAACTAGCCAGGAATTGCGAACAACAAGATGAAAATAATCAGCCGCAAGCAGAAATCCACAAGTTACATTGAGAATATTACCTGCAGCCGAAGGAAGATTAGGTGCAACAGTGGGAATTCCACTACCATCCAAGAGTTGTCCATTATCGACCTGATTAACAGCTTGTGAACCCGGGTATCCTTTACTATCAGCCAGAATAAATCTCCAGACACCACCGCGGAAGCCTCCTTCAGCTGCGAAAGAGTCCTTCTCCCCAGACACAATCTGAAAACACCAGACAGAGCAAGACCCACCCAAGACCCCTGCAGAACCAAAACCCTAAATGATTCTGAACAACATGAGGCATAGTAGCATTTCGCTGCAGCCAGAACTCTTAAATAAATGGGCGCCTCTCCCTCGATCCTCACCCGCCATTACTGTGGCTATCAGGGTGGTTGCAGGCGGATGATCCTCAGCGCGTGCCGAGCCAAACTTCTGTTTAATGCCAAGACCATTCATCATGGCTGCCTAATGCTTGCCTTGCTTACTGTCCCATCTTCCCACCTGGTACTCTGTCTGATGTGCATGCTGGACATGTGCCCTTCACAACTCGCCGTCCTCCATCCCATCGAATTAATAACTATGTAGAGCACCCACATCCGGGGGTGTAGCTTCTTCTTGCACCATCTGGTTGCATTCATGTAGTTTGTCATTGTTCTGAATTATGTTTGTTGGTCCTGTGAGTAAGGCTAGGTTGCTTTCTACCCCCACATTGGCTAGGAGATCGGCTACTTTGTTGCCATCCCTCTTGACATGACTGAAGATTATTTCTCTGTTGTTAAGAAGCTCAAGTTCTATTGCCTCTAATCTGGCTTCTAGTCTCCAGCTCGTAGCAATCTTGCTAGCATGTGAGCCATTAAGGAGTTGTTGAACCATATTGATGAGAAGCAGAGAGTCTCCTTCTACCTCCAGGGGAAGGTAATTGTGTGTTCTTTCCAGTTGGAGGCCTTGCCATAGGCCCTCCATTTCCGCAGAATTGTTGGTGTCCCAACAAATATTCCCAAAGTAGATCAGTTGAGGCTTCCCTGCATGATTTCTGAATATTCCTCCATATCCTACTTTTCCAGGGTTGCCCTTGGAGGCTCCGTCAAAGTTGAGCTTGATTGAGTGTTCTAGAGGAGTAGTCTAAGAATCTCTTTTTGTATTGTTGGTTCTTGAGGGAGCATTGTTTAGAGAGGCATTAGGGAGTTGTATATTTCAGTTTTCCATAATAGTTCTCTCCCTGTCGTTTGAGGGGAGGCCCTCCTTAGTCCATGTGTGTGTTAGCAGAGTTTCATTGAGGTTTGTGCAGAGTCTATTCCATATATGTTCTAAAGAAGAACTCTAGTCTTTGAAAATGCATTTGTTCCTTTATTTCCAAATTCCTCAAACGAGCTGTCCTGGGATTATTTTCCATAAATAATTGAGAATTTCACTCTTGTATGGTTTCTTTTGCCATTGACGTAGGGTATTGATGATATTCTCTACCACTCTGCATCTTCTCTGACATCTGAAACTAACCTTTTCCCACAACTGATTGGCCATAGCGCAAGTGTAGAATAAGTGCTGCAATGTTTCCTCCTGGGATTTGCAGTTGAAACACATTGAGGGTCCATTATAATTTCTTCTCCTTAGCTTATCCCAAGTTAAAATTTTCTGATGCCCCACCAACCATAGAAATATTGATACTTTAGGCCAGATACCTGTATCCCATATTTTTCCCCAAAGGAGATCGAGGGGAGACTGGTTGGAGTTGATTAATTTGTAGATTTCTGAAGTTGTAGAGGTTCCTTTTGGCCTATATCCCCATTGAAGGATGTCTTTGCCTTCTGAATGTCATATGCGTCGGTTTTGAAGTTCACTTTCCAGCCTTTCCTTGAAGGAGCGATCTGTATTCCTTGGTAACCTGTCACTTGGTATCCATTTCCTGTATCCTTGCTCCTTCTCGTGGGTCCAGTATTGTCTGATAGTTTGTCGTTGTTGTTCCTCCCCTATGCATGATGGAAGAGGGTCGAGGATGCTGTTAAGCTTTGCCATTTGGTTCCAGGCATCCATCCAGAATCGTGCTGTTTCGCCATTTCTTACTTCCCAGAAGCTGTGATGTTGTATTAACCTGTAATGTTGCTTGGCCGCATTCCATATGAGCGATCCTTTTACATTAGGAATAAGCCTGATTAGCTCCTTTAGTGGTCTATTATTTGCATACTTGGTTGTCCAGATGGTGGCCCATGGTTTGTCTGTGTTGGAGAGCCACTGCCACCAGAGTTTGGCACACATTATCGCATTGCTTTGATTGGGGTCTTGTAGTCCAATGCCTCCCTTTTCTTTGGGCATGCATACAGTTGTCCAGTTTACTAGGGCCCATTTTCGGTTAGTAGCAGTGCTACCCCATAGGAAGTTCCTTTGAAGATCCTCTATTCTTTTTATTACCCATTTGGGCGCTGCTAGTATTGAAAACAGGTAGAGCGGCATAGCCTGGAGCACAACCTTTATAAGCACCACCCTGCTAGCAATGTTCAGAGTTCGATGCGTCCAAAGATTGAGACGAGAATCTAGCTTCTCAATTAAGGTGCGCCATGAGGAATGTTTGATGGCTGAGTTAATGAGGGGATCTTCTAGATATTTAGAGGGAAGGGAGTCTATGGGGAAGTCCAGAATATCGGCTATAGCTCACTACACCACAGGAGAGGTATGGAAGAAATAGATTTGAGATTTGGCATTATTAACACTGGTGCCTGAGGCTTCAGAGAAGTCATTGAGAAGGGATTTGAAGAGGGAGGCTTCCTGAACTGAAGGGTAGCCAAAGAGCATGTTGTCATCAAGAAACTGTTGATGGGTTATGGCTGGTGTGCCATGAATGGAAATCCCTTTGAGCTGATGGGAGACGTGCATAGATTTAATATACCTGCCTAATCCTTCAGCCATTAAAATGAACAGGAGGGGGGAAAGAGGATCGCCCTGCTGGATTCCTCTAGAAGGATTGAAAGGTTTAGTGGGAATGCCATTCACAAGTATGGAGAAGAATGTGGATGATATAAGACTCATGATCCATCGCACCCATATGGGCGAGAAACCATAAGCATTTAACATTTGTTTCATGTAGGTCCAACCTATTTTATCAAATGCTTTTGAGAGGTCAAGCTTTAGAATCATACCTGCCTATTTTTGATGCTTGATGAAATGAATGACTTCATGCATGAGGATGATTCCATCGAGGATCTGCCTCCCTTCCACATAGCCAGACTGTTTCGGTGATATCAGCAAAGGAAAAAGAGGCTTTAGTCTGTTTGCTATTACTTTTGATATAACTTTGTAGATGACGTTGCACAGTGCTATAGGGCGGAATTTGTTCGGTGTATTAGAGTTATCCTCCTTTGGGATCAGTGCAATGAAGGTTGCGTTGAGGGAGGGTAAGAGCCAGTGAAGAGCCCTGGATTCCTCTACAACTTGCCAAACCTCCTCTTTTAATATTTCCCAGAACTGGTGATACAAGGTGGTTGAAAAGCCATCTGGTCCTGGTGCTTTGCCTGCTTTGAGCTGGTGCATTGCTGCATCCACTTCCTGAGGGAGAATAGGACGTAGGAGGATCTCATTACGCTCATCTGTAATGATTTTTTGGATTTTTTTTATAATTTTATCAATGGCTGGATTTCTATTTGTCTGAGGCTCTCTGTGCACTTGTTTGAAGTGTTGTAGAAATTCCTCCTCTATTTATTCATGCTTTTCCAATCTTGCCCCTTCCTGATTCTGTATGAATGAGATGTTATAGTGCATTCGTCTTTGGACAATGGTTCTATGGAAGAATTTGGTATTCCTTTCCCCCTCTTTTAACCATCTTATCCTGGACTTTTTCCTCCAGTGTATTTCCTCTTGCTTTCTCCTTTCTTCCAATTGAGTATTTATGCGTTTCTCCTGTTCTAAGGTCCATATGGTATGTCCCTTGGTGATAATTTGTTGCTGAAGTTCTTCCATTTCCTTGTTCATATTTTGCTGCTCCTTGAAAACATTTCCAAATGTTTCTTGATTCCATTTCTTAATTTGGGCTTTTAGATATTTGAGTTTCTGTTGAAACTGATACATTTTGGATCCTTCCGGTGGGTAGAAAGTACTCCATTTTGATTTGACAAAGTCCTTGAATGCATGGTGTTGAAGCCAATATTCTTCAAAGCGAAAGGGTCGCTTGATTGAGTTGTCGGGCCTCTGCCATTGGAGTGAAATGGGCCAATGGTCAGATCCTGAGTATGGTAGAATGGCAGTTGCTATATCCCCTCCTAGATGAACCGAATTGTCTGTGATTAAAAATCTGTCTAGCTTTGAGGCGATTTGATATTTCCCTGCTCTGCGGTTGCTCCATGTCTGTATGCCATTGCAGAATTGTAAGTCGATGAGAGAGTTGTTTTGTATGAAATCTTTGAAGTGGACATTTTCCTGATCTATCCTTACTCTTCCTCCTCGTTTTTCCTCAAGCTTGGTGATCATATTGAAATCCCCGCCAATGATCCATAGAGGGTGCATTATGCTTAATCTTAGAGCCTCTATTGTGTTGATGAGGGCTATTTTGTTTCCAACTTCCTGAGGGAAGTAAACATTAGTTAGGTTGCCATGAATATTGGTTCCTGTGATGTGAAATAGATCTCTATGGCAGAATGTGGGCAACTGATTTGGCACTTCAAATTGAATCATATGAAGATATTATATAGGTGAGGATTTGAAGAGGGAAAGGAAACTCAGGGATCCTCTTCAAACAACTGAAAACATCAAAAACTAAAACAAACCCTAGGCAGAGTACTGCAATTTCAATGAATTTACCCTTACCCCTTGCTTGATTAGTTTAAGAAAAATAAAATAAAATAATGCAATAATGGAAACAAAAGTAAAAATTACAGAAGAAAGCACTATACCAAAGCAATATGCCACATGAATCCCAAAGAGTGTTGCAAAGCCTAGTCTCTATTCCATAGCCAAAACTATTGATATGAGTATACAATGAAGCTCTAAGCTTTCTCAAAATTCCAACCTTTTGCAAAATTCCAACCCCTACTCTATGAAATTCATAAAATATATACATTTTCTCATCCTTGTACTAAGGGAATTGAGCTCAACCGTTTTCTTCATAATAGAATCAGTTACATTAAACTTGGGCCAAATTTCTGAAAATAGGTGTTAAAGATGAACTCGTATCTCCTACAAATTAGCACCTGTTACAAAAATAAAAGATGTTTTTGTATATAAAGTCATTTTTGAGAAAAACATCTCTCAAATTTTGGAAATTCGTTTCCAGATACTCGTAATTTATTCCACAAAATCATCTCTAAAATAGAAAATCATTAAAAATTTAAATCTGTGAAAATGAGCTGTAAATATCTAGTCGCATATCCCAATTCATGACACCTGTGAATAATCTGAAAGAGGTGATTGTTATATATCTCGTGGTTAAAAAACTCCTCTTTGGGTTTTTGAATATTACTTTCCATCTGTTGTAAAATGGCTCCGCACTAAAATGACTAAAACAGTAAAAAATATGAAAAATTTTCTTTGTTTTAATGTAGGCTCAAAATATCACAGTATATCTCCCACATAATAGCACATGTGGATGAAATGAAGAACATTTTTTTTATTTGGTATGTGGTGAACAAAAACCTCTTTCACTTTTGAAAAATTCCTTACAATTATTTCAGAAACTAACTTTGTACTAAACTTGTCATTGTGTGTAGCAACTGACCTCAAAACATGCATAACCAACAATCACTCATTCATTTCAATCATATCTTCTAATCTGGGAGCTGGTTACCAGAATTTGATATACCATTGAAAATATTTTTCTAAGCTTCTTCTGATGGACACACTTGTGACATTTTTTTTTACTGAAAATCATGTGCAAAACATGTAACAAAACCAGACATAGTAGGAGCTCATGTTGATACCTGGTGGCAGGCTGCAAAGACTGGAACTAACATTGGCTCCATTGGGGATGGAAGCTCCTTGGAGGTGTCAAGGACACTATAGACCAAGTTCCTCATCCATTGGGCATGGATTCAAACAACTACAAACCCGAAACGACTCATACCAATCCAAAAACATATACATACTGCAACATGTACATAAACAAATACTGCAAACTGAAATGTTGTCTTGGGAAACTTATTTATGTAAAACCTAACCCACTTTGCTACAAAATTGATAGATCAAGTAATGTTGTAATTCTAGATCAGTCAATCAAGTAACTGCGACAAGGATGCTGCTTGAAAGTGATTCAACCAGGACACAAATGTAAATGTTGACAGCCATACATGCACATAATGAGTCTGGTTGTGTAAAAGACAATTTGATCTACCATTCAAACTGAAAAAAATTTCCATGTATGTTGCAATAGGATCGAAAAAACCAAACTCTAG
>Ga0115851_101320_pt1 | contig 12986 bp, 7 predicted proteins | sample InSIn2gowninarea_FD_83865 | JGI IMG/M metagenome (GOLD analysis project Ga0115851, IMG submission 83865)
TTTTTAAAAATTAATAATAATTAATTTATTTTTTTTTATTTTTTTTTTTTTTAAAAAAAAAGATAAAAAAAAAGATAAAAAAAAAAAGTAATAGTATATGTTCAATCTTATTTTAAGAACACATAATTTCATGTTTAAAATCTATGGATTAATCAATCTAAAGAAATGCTAAAAAGGTAATGATTGTATTAATTTCAGAAAGAACCTATCTTATTTATACCCAGCTAGCGACTACGCTGGCAACTACTGTTAATTTATAATTGAAAGCACAATAAATTTATATCTTAAGTTTTAGAATTAAAATGGGGGTAAATAGTTTTAAGAAATAACTATGGATATAATACTTAAAAAAGTATAGATTTGTTAACTAATTAAGTATTACCCCAGAAGTATACAGCTACAAATAAGAATAACCATACTACATCTACAAAGTGCCAATATAAGATACTAGCCTCAAAGTTGAAGTGGTGTTTTGTAGTACTGTGATAATTAATTATTCTAATTAAAGCTACAGTAATAAATATTGTCCCTACTATTACGTGCATTCCGTGTAATCCTGTACTAGCATAGAAAGCTGAACCATATACACCATCTGACATTGTAAATCCAGCTTCAGAATATTCAAAATATTGTAAAGCAGTGAATATTACAGCTAAGATTATTGTTAAGATTACTCCATCTATAGTTCCTTTTCTATTACCAGCTATTAATGCGTGATGTCCATAAGTAATGAAAGCACCACTACTTAATAATAAGAATGTATTTAATAAAGGTATAGCAAATGGATCTAAAGGTGTTATACCTAATGGTGGCCAAGATCCTCCGATTTCAATAGCTGGTGATAAACTAGCATGGAAGAAAGCCCAGAATACAGATAAGAAAGCAAAAACTTCACTAACAATAAATAAGATTATACCTAACATTAATCCGTTTTTTACTTCTTTTGTATGGTGACCTAAATATGTTCCTTCTATTACTACATCTCTAAACCATAAAACCATTCCAAATAAAGTTAAGATAAAACCTAAACTTAATATATATCCTCCATATGGATATCCGTGCATATAACTTACTGCACCTATAGTTAAATTTAATAATGAAAAACTAGTTAAAATAGGCCACGGAGAAGGGTCTACTAAATGAAAAGGAAAATGTTGAAATTTATTAATTGTATTAGTTTGTAACATTTTCTGTTTAATTTTGTTTTTATACGACATGCGGAAACTTAAACAATCTAGATATTTGTATTAAATATTTTTTATTTAAAAATGGGTAATAAAGGGTGGGTAAATTTTAAAATTTTCAATATAAGAATAACTACCTTTTTAAATATGCTATTTAAAAATAGATTTACTTAATATATACTAATATTACTTATTTTGTTATTTTGTTAATTTGTTAATTTGTTAATTTGTTAGTATAAACTCTTTTAGTTTTCCATTTAGGTAAAAAAAATATAAATGTATTAATGATAACGGGCACTGTGAGATTCGAACTCACGACTTCTTTAGAAAGTACTCGTTTTCAAGACGAGCGCCATAAACCAGACTCGACCAAGTACCCTTAATTTAATATTTGTACAAAAATGAAAAAAAAAATGAAAAAAAAATGAAAAAAAAATTATGCTTAAAATATTTTGGGAGGTTATATATTATTAATTATAAATATTAACTAATGATAAATAGCCGCATCTTTAAATAAATAAAGTAAATAAACAAAAACCGAAACTATTATTAATAACCTATGCGGAAGGGAAGAAAAGTTATTTAAGACCTAAGGGATTTGAACCCTTATAATATCCATTATGAGCGAACTGCATTAACCATTATGCTAAAGTCTTAATTTAAGTTTAATTTAGTTACCCCTTTTCTGTCACCCCTTGTTAAGACCCGCTTATATTAAGATAAAACAAAAGTAGACTAAAAGTAAAAACGACTAAAAGTAAGATTTTCTTCTGAAATTTATAAATTCAATAAGGAGTAGAGTAATCGAAACTCTGTCTGTAAAGTGTAAATTTACTGCTAAAACCACTCAGCTAACCCCTTAAATTATAAAACACAAAAAGTAAAATTTAATAAGTATGGCCCTTTCCTTACTTTTAGAAATAACCTAAATAAATTTTAAATTTCATTTTCACTTTTGTTCCGCACTTATTTCACTATTTCACTATTTCACTATTTCACTATTTAGTGAAAAAAAGTTAATAAACTATATTAGATCATTAGATTTAATGCTTAGATGCTTAGAACCCTAACAATTACCACTGGTAGAATTAAAGTTAATATTTAAAGTTCAGAAATGTTATTGTTATAGTTATAGTTATAGTTATTGTTATAGTTATAGTTTTAGTTATAGTTTTAGTAGCTGGGGGGTATAAATTGAAATATTTTCCAGCAGCACCTTCCAGTACGGCTACCTTGCTATGACTTTTGAGATGTTACTCAGAAGGGTTAACTGAAACTAATTAGCTTAACAAATTTGTACTATAAGTAAATAAACATATAGTGCATAAACTAAATCAAATATTACCGTAAATACGGATATAGCTAATTTAACTTATTTTGTTGTAAGTGATAATTAAGCGGCAGTTTCCCCCGATCCGAGCTCCTTCCCAGCGACAGACAGTTAGTTCATCCCGAATGCTATCTTCACCGTTGCGCTAGTGATCAACGATTACTCGAAATTCCTTCTTCATGTTGCCGAATTCCAGGCAACAATCTGTTCAAATATAATATAATTAACTTTCTTTAATGATTAGCTCTTCCTTTTTTATAATTTAGTTTTTAAACTTAATTAAGGTTTCGCATCACTTTGTAAAAGTCCTTTGTGGCACGTCTATAGCCCAGTTCGTGAGGGCCATAACGACTTGTCTTAGCCCCAAATGAAAATATTTAAAATTCATAAATTGTTAAGTATAAATTAACAACAGGGATTGCGTCCGTTAGTGGAGTTAACCTCACTTCTTAAAATACGGACTGACGACAGCCATGCAACACCTGTAAACTCAGTAACTTAAGTTAAATTAAAGTTAAACAATTATCTAAAATAAGTTAAAGTGAATATGCAAGAACTGGTAAGATTTTACGCGTAATTACGTATTAAATAACATGCTTCACTCCGTTTGCTTCGAGACCGACTAATTTTTTTGGTTTCAGTTTTGCAACCGTACTCGCAAGGCGGAATGGTTATCGCGTTAACATCGTTACTAGTTTATTTTAAAACTAACAACCACCATTCATCGTTGACAGTGAGAGATATCTGGGTCTCTAATCCTATTTTCTATTCTCACCTTCGTTCCTCAGCGTCAATCAATATTAGATAAATGTTTTCACCTTTAGTATTCCATTTAGTATCTAAGGATTTAACCCCTACTCTAAACATTATTTGGCTTATCCTCTATTTGATTCTAGCTTTAATTCATTATTCTTATACTTTACCTTTTGAAGTTAAAGAGCTTTTTATCAAATAACTTTTAAAGCAGCCTACTTACCCTTTACGCCTGATTAGGACGACTAACGTTTGCGTTTCTGGCGTTACCGAGTCTTCTGGCACCAGTAATGTTGGACAACACTTATAGTAAGGTACTATCATTTTTTTCCCTTACGTTATCTCAAGTACCATTTTTAATGATCTTAAGATTTCAGTTAGCTAGTTCACTCTTGCGAGCATTGACTAATATTCTTGACTGCTGATTGCGTATGCAATTTGGGGCATCTCACTCCCAATGTGGCCATATGTTCTATCAAACTTGGCTATTGATCGTAGGCTTGGTAGGCTTTTACCCCACCAACTACCATTAAACAAAATAAATCGATTCTTATAGCGACCGCGTATAAACTATTCAATTAGAAACCTTTAATAATTAAATTAAGATTTTTAATGAACAAGTTTAACAGTCTTTATTATAAATAAGCTAAAATTATGCTTAATTACGAATAATTAAACTATCCCCTATTTGAGAGGTCTATAAAGTATCTAATTTATCATTACTCACCTTTACACCATATTCTGTTTCTAATTAACTTAAAAATGTTTATCGTAATAGTAACTTACTACAACTTACATTCTAACTTAATTAGTTAACGTTGAACATCGATTCGCATGTCTTAAAACTACTGAATAACGTTCAATCAGAACCAAAATTAAATTCATACTGATAATTTAATCAAAGTAAATTAATTTTTTAACTTTGTTGTATTTTATTTGCAATTTTGCAATTTTTCTATATCTCTTTTAATTTTTAGGTTATTTTTTATCATTTTTGAGATCCATTTTTTAAATCTTATTAATGAGTATTTTTTTATTTCTTAAATTTTTACATTTTTTTCCAATAATGGATAATGTAAACTATTTAATTTACGGAATAAGAACGAGTCGAACGTCCAAGAGCTGTTAACCCTAACAATTAGCAATTGCTTAGTCTTACCTATGACAATTATTCCTAAATATTGATCCTTATCAGATTTGAACTGATCCTGACTCCTTGAAGGGGAGTAGTACGAACCACTATACTAAAGGACCTTAAGGGTAAATTTAACATGGTTAGCGAAATCAGGAATCGAACCCAATCTAACAGATCATGAGACTGTTGTGCTAACCTTTACACTATTTCGCTTTATTAATATAAAAGATAAAAAAAAAGGGTAAAATCAGAGACTCGAACTCTGAGCATCGTCGCCACAAGACGTCATTTTAACCAATTAAACTAATCTTACCTCTTTTAATTTGCAAAATCAACAACGAAAAAGTGGAGGGGTTTTACTTATTTAATATAAAGCTGAAAAAAGGAATTGAACCTTTATTTTACCGTCATGAGTGGTAAGTTTTAACCATTTAAACTATTTCAGCCTATCATTTTTATTTTAATTTAAGATTGAGAAGTAAGTGAAGCTACTTTTTTACTTTGAGAACTTTTTAAGTTAGCTTTATTTTTAAGCTGGAATTAGGAGTATCTATAACTCAGATTTTGTTTTACACTTTTTTTATTTTTTTTTTTCATTAATAGAAACAATAATTTAAAAACTTAAGTATTAAAACTTTCTAAATTATATTATAGTTAACTATTTAATTTCCGATTACTGATCAATCTAAATATTTGTAAGTATAGGTATAGGTATATAGTGACTAATATTACTTTTAAATACTGGTATAAACTATCTTTATCAGAATTTTTTTTAATTTAAGATAAAAAAATGAACTTTATATATTTAAAAGCTAAAATTTTCTCATTACGTGTATATATTTATTAATATATTAATATTTACCTAAAATTTTAATTTTGTTTTATTTATTATACCATAGGTTTATACTACTGATTTTCCTAATTACTTTTTTAAGATAAATTTTGTAAATTATTATTATTTTGAGTACTTATTAAAGTAAGTGAGATTCAGATATCCTAATTCTCTTTTAGATTATTAAATATTAATGGTAATTAAATAAATTACCCCCGACCATAAGAAAAGACTGATAAACCACCTTTACCTTGTCTGATACTTCCGTCTCCTCTAGAGTTTGATTTAAGAAAATTCTTTGATTATGTTAATCTGGAGGAGTAAATAGAATTAATTGGCTAGATTACGTTCCATTGAATTGAACTAATAATTTAATAGATGAGGGTCAATACTAACCTAAGTTAAAGCAATCCTCATTTTGTTTTTTTAATTTTTATCTATAAATACCACATTAGTATGCCTCGTGGAAGGAAGTCGGCGCTTAAAATAAAAATTTTACAATAATGATTTCATTATGATATTTATGCAATCATTTTCTTCCATTTTTTCATTTTAACGATTATCAGGTATTTAGACAATTTTATTACGATTATTTTTTTTTCATTTTTTTTTATTTTTTTTAGTTGTTTTTAAAAATACTATAATTAATTTAAGTTTATTAGAACAAAAACTCATACCTATTGTGAAGAACGTATGTAAATCTACATCTAGATAATCATAAGATATTTAAAGAGTCATTAATATTTTCATTCCCTAAAAAGCGGTAATACTTGTTATAAAAATAAGTTAACCATTTATTTGTATAGTTTTGTAACATTATTTTGTGATTAGATTTTAAGAAGAGAATTTTTAACTTTTTCTTAAATAACAATATTTAATATTTTGTAACATATTTGATTTATATTAGTATGTTTAGATTTATCTAGCTGCCAGTGAAATTTAAGGCTGGGGGTGAATTTATTTAAGTAATAAATTGTATAAACAGGGATTAATTGAAACAAAATTGAAGTCGGCGCTTATGCCCCGCGGAAGAAAATGTCCTTGCATTTTCATTGTAATTGGGAGTTGAAGTGTAATTGGAATAAGAATTGAAATTGGCATATGCATTGGAAGTGAAACATCTAACACTATCATTAAATAATGGTAAAATATTCTTATCACTTTTTAAATCATTAAATTTAAATAAAAATAAATATATAATACTCTTATTTATTTTATTATGAACATAAATATAATCATCTAAATTAGTGCTTAATTCAAAATTTACATAAATAAGTAAAAATATATCAAATATCAATATTATAGCATTTATAATAAATAAAATCATTAAAAATCTATTACCTAAATTTTCTACCATAACTTTATATTTTTCAAATTTTACCTTTATATTTGGACTAATTAATTTACTAAAGATATTCATACCTGTTAAAACAGACAATTTATTAAATAATATTAATATTAAAATAACCATATGGAATAAGATTAAAAAACAAATAACTATTTCATAATTTAATAATGTTTGCAATGGACTTATATTTTCTCCAAATTCTAATACTGATGAAATACTTTTATCATCACCATCATCGACATCATCTTTTTTTAAAATATTTTTATTTATGGCTTTTGAAAGAACACTAGCTGAACTTAGACCTAGTGTAGCTCCGATGGCTGTTCCTACTCCTAAAGCTGCTTTTTGTGTTATTGTTCCTCCTGAACTTTTAATCACAGCTTTACCTAGTTGAACTCCACCAAGTACCCCCATTACAGAAGGTGCCGTATTTGATACAGTATCCAAAATCTTATCCATAAGATTTTTCTCAACACTACCTGAAAAATGATAAGAATCTTTTTTATTATCCTTAGGTTCAACATTAATATTACTCACTTCCTTACTGCTATTTTCATTATTTTGAGCGCTATTTTGACTTTCTTCGTCAGTAGGGTCATTATAAATAGTATCTAATAACTCAAAATACATACCACCGATTACTATTAATGTAACTGTGAATATAATAAATAAAAACCAGTAAATAGCTCTAGAAGAGCTAATAACACTATCAGTTTTACATTTATTTTTTATCTTATCTTTATAGATATAAAAAATAAATGTAATTCAAAAACTAATGAAGAATTTACTCCACCAATTGTAATCTATTACATAAAAATTAGAAATAATAATTGTAGTAATAATAATAAATGAAATCAACATAATTTCTCTATTTCTAATTTTAACTTGAGTAGGATTAAGGTTTATCCATAAATTATTTAAAATATTTTTCATCTATGAATTTTTATCTACTTTAGAAAATTTTTGTGAATTATTTAAGTTTATATCTGATTTAATATTATTATGGTTATTATTTATTTTAGAAATTACTATTGTAGCAAACATTGCCAATAATAAAATCATACTTAAAGTAATTAATAGTACAGCACCGTAAGTATATAAGCTATAACCTAAAGCTTCAATTTGTTGGAAATCAGTAATAATTACATCATGACTAGTAAAAATAGGATCAGTCGCTAAATTAGAATTAGTAACTATTGAATTAATTAAATCTAAAGATACAACATTAGACCAATTAGCTAACTCTGCATTACCACTTCCGTAAAATATAGTATTTAAATAAGTAATTTTATCTAAGAAAATAGAAATAGCTGGAACATTATTAAAGTTAAATGGTATAATACTAAATATTAAAAATATAAATAAAGAACCTATTGCTATAGCTAAAGGTAAATTTTTAGTATATTGACTACCTGTTTCTAAGATATCAGTTAATTTAATGTTAATCATCATAATAACGAATAAGAATAAAACAGCAATAGCACCAACATATACTATGATGTAAGAGATACCTACAAAATTAATTCCTATAAGAATTAAATAACCTGCTCCAGATACAAAAGTAGAGATTAAAAAGATTACTGAGATTACAGGATTTTTAGATGTAATAGAGAAAACACTAGAGATTAATGTAGCAAAAGCTAACATATTTACAAAGATTGTTGTCATTTTGAATTTTAATTAAGTTAATCTAGCTTTAATTATTAAATTAAGGAGAACAATTTAATAGAATTATTGCTAGCCACATATAAATGTGATTGCAGTTATAAACACTTATTATTTAAGGACTTAAAAATCAAATTAAATTTTATGTTCTAATTAACTTGCAGTTAATCAAATAAAAGCAAACAAAACTAACAGACCTCCAGTGAAGGTAAGATTAGTAGGTTTAACCTAGAATTGGTGACCTTAAATTTAGATTTAGAATATTTAATAGTTTCCACGGCTCTAATATTGAGCTTTAGATTAATTATATTTTTATATCTAATTAAAGATTTAAGGCAGGATGACTAAGCATTCTAAAGATTAAGTTATATGCCAAGATAATAACTTATGATTTATCTCTTTTAGATAAAGTTAAAATGTAGAACATTAATAGCGGCTTTAAGTAAAACAGTTGTAGAAATATGTGTAATCTTACTAACTGATAATGCATGCGTTAGAAGATAATAGAAGAAGAAGCTGGGGGGGGGTTTTTAAATCTTATCTTATAGCTGTAAATATCTTTATTAACATCTTTTTATAAAAAAGGGGTGGGATATAACTGTAAATATTTTTATAATTATATCTAACTATTACTGCTTTTTATAATTAAAATTCGCTAGAAGAGTAAATTCTAAATTAAACAACTGTATAAAGTAAAGCAGTAGTAGAAGTATGTAAAGAAGTTAATATTACATTAGGTAGTATACCGAAAACCACAGTAGGTATTAATAAACTAATTAGTAAATAATATTCTCTTCTATTAATATCTTTAGCTAAAGGAGGTAATGAAGGAGATAAATTACCATAAGATAATCTATTATACAAGAACATAGAGTAGCAAGCAGATAAAACAATACCAGTTGCCCCTAAGCATGCAATAATAGGGTTTTGTTGCCATATACCAATTAAAGATAATTGTTCACCTAAGAAATTTAAACTTAAAGGAATACCTGTATTACATAATGTAAAAATAAAGAATAATATAGTGAATACTGGCATATATGTAGCTAAACCTCTAATATAGTTAATAATTCTTTTTCCTGTTCTATCATAGATTATACCACCTACACAAATAAATAGAGCTGGTGAAACAAAACCATGACCTAAAGCTAATAAAATAGCACCTTCAATACCTTGTATAGTATTAGAGAATAAACCTAACACCACCACACCCATATGTGCAATACTACTATAAGCAATTAATCTTTTTGTATCTTGTTGAATAATAGTAGAGAAACTAGCATAAATTATAGCAATAATAGCTATAGTTTGAACTAAGGGATTAAAATAATTAGTTGCATCAGGTAAGAAATTAATTAAAACTCTTAAATAACCGTATGTAGCTAATTTTAAGATTGTAGCTGCTAGAATTATTGATCCGGCTAAAGGTGAATCAGCGTGAGCTTTAGGTAACCATATAATAAATGGATATAAAGGAGTTTTAACCGCAAAAGCTAAGAAAAAACCTAACCATAAAATTTTTTGACTATCTAAACTAATAGAATATAAAGATATTAATTGGAAATCTGTTGAACCTATATAACTATATATCATTAATATACATAATAACATAGGTAAACTACCAGCTAAAGTATATAAGAAAAATAAAAATGCTGATCTAAATCTATCATTACCATGTCCAAATATTACTATTACTATAAATAATACAGGTAATACACTTTCGAAAAAGATATAGAATAATAATAAATCTAAAGATACAAAAGCACAGATTTGTAATGTTTCTAATAATAAAAATGAAATTAAAAAGAATTTTAAATTTTTAGTTATATTTGTATAATTAGATAATAATGCTACTGGTGTAACAAATGTTGTTAATAATACAAAATATAAAGATATACCATCTATACCAAAATTTAAATGACAAAAGTTTAATTGATTAAATTCGGATACAAATTGATATTGTGTTTGACTTGAATCAAATTGATACCATAAAAATAATGAGATAAAGAAATTTATTAAAGATGTTGTCAATGCTATTTTTTTCATTTGGCTTTGACTTTCGATAGTATTTGACATAGGTAAAATTATTAAACAACCGATTAAAGGTATTAATAGTAATAATGTTATCATTGAGTATGTGATAGTTAAGTGAAAACTGTTTTAGTTAAAGGCTTATTATCTTACCTTATTTAATATTAGGTTATGCTTATAGCTGCGTTATCATTCCTGAACAAATTAATTACAATAAATTTTTAAGTTAGGATAGATTATATTAATTTATATACTTGAAATTAAATTATTTTTTATACTTGAGACTAATTTTTATTTTCCTTTTGTTACTAGCATAATTGAAGCCTTTTTTACTTTATTTTGTTTTTTGTTTTACACTTTTGTTTTAATCTTCCTTTTTTAAGTTAAAAAAGTATAAAAAAGGGGTTATTAAATAAAGATCTATTTAAAAAATGGATCAATTTAAATCATTAAGATTTCTTTATTAATTTAAAATTAATTAATGCAGCTTAGTTTAACTATATCAATATAGGATATAAACGCATCCTAAATCAAAGTTACTTATTTTAAAGGACTTTAACTTATTTATTCATCTTAAGATAAGAAAAAAAAAGGATAAGATAAAAATAAAGATATTTGTAATTTATATAATCAGTCGAAACCTTTAATCAATTAATCATAAATTATTAAGTTTTTCTACTTTTATTTTCTATCATAATTTTAAATCTATCAAGAAGGAAAATATTTATCTTTAGACCTTAATTTATTAATTTTACCTTATAATCCTAATTTGTATTTACATCTGTTTTACTTCTTTTTAATTTAAAAAAGTGTAAAACAGAAGTTAAAAATGTTAAATTTACCCTTTTTAATTACCATATCTTAAACTTTAAAGTAAAAAATATAATAATTAGGTACCTATGGTTTAATTTGGGGTAGGTATAAGCTACTAATAATTTTATATCTAAAAATCCACCGAAACTAAATTTTAGTTAAATATTACATAGCTATATGTTTCTCACCCGCTTAAAAAAAAGGGCTGGGGGATCTTAATAAGGTAATCTTAGATTAAGATTGTGCAGGTAGCATTTTAAATGCGTGGAATGGGATAGGACTAGCTAATGTCCATTCTAATGTATTACTTGTTTCACTTTCATTTTCATTGAATGATTTTTCACTAGTAAAGTAAGAAGCCACAGCCCAAGGATTGCTACTTGAAACAGGTTGGTTAGCAAAAATATCATAAATAATATAACCAAATAATACAGTTGCTATTACAGATACTAATGATCCAAAACTAGATACAGCATTCCATCCACTAAATGCATCTGGATAATCAGGTATTCTTCTAGGCATACCAGCTAATCCTAAGAAGTGTTGAGGGAAGAAAGTTAAATTAACCCCTACAAATAATGTCCAGAAGTGGATTTTTCCTAAGAAATCATTAATTGTTCTACCTACAATTTTAGGAGTCCAGTAATAGAATCCAGCAAATAAAGCAAATACAGCTCCCATAGATAATACATAATGGAAGTGAGCTACTACGTAATAAGTATCGTGGAAAGCAACATCTAATGAAGCATTAGATAAAACTACTCCAGTTAATCCACCGATAGTGAATAAAGCTAAGAACCCTAACACAAATAATAATGGTGTGTTATATCTTAAGCTACCTCCATATAATGTAGCTAGCCAAGAAAAGATTTTAATACCTGTAGGTACCGCAATAACCATAGTAGCAGCTGTGAAATAAGCTCTAGTATCAACATCTAAACCTACTGAGAACATGTGGTGCATGTAAATAGACTAGCTGGCTACTAATTAAATTAAATTAAATTAAATTAAGTAGTTGATTTAAGAAGATTAAATTTATAGCTAGCTAGCTTCCGGTTTCACAACCGGGATCGGACTATATCTTCATCTCTAAGGTTTTAACAAAGCAGACCCTGTTTTATTATTTAAACTATTTTTTAGGTTGATTAATTTAGCAATAGTTCTAATTCTATCTAAGCCTTCAGGCATCAAGTGTTCTTTGTTTAATATCATATTAAATGCTTCTAACCAGTGTTTAAATGATTCGGCTTTTTTAGTTTTAAGTGGGTATGCTAAAAAGTAATCACGTACTGGTAGTAAACCTTTGAAAGTATTATTATGATATCGATATACACTATTAGTATCTCTTCGTAAAAATACTTGACCAGACTTAAATAGACCTTGAATTTGCAGTAAAGTAGATTCTGCGTTCTTTTGATCCAATAAGAATCGTAGAGATACTCGGTATCCTGTTACTGTATTAAGACGTGATTGTATAGCAATATTAAAGCAACCTTCTGCATCTGTGAAACCAGATAGCCATGCGTCTTTAAGGCTTGGTTTAAATACTCTAAGATTTAGCTGGAGTAATTTAAAATTCATAGATGAATTCTGATCCACATCTAGTGCATTAATCCAATTTCTTAATTGTTCTTGACGATGAGGTAAAACTAAATTACCGTTAAATATATGTACTAGAAGTAGAATACTTTGAGTATCTGTCACTATAAATCTATAGTAACCATCAAATTGTCGTACTTCTCCAAAGCCTAAAACTTCTTGTACATGATATAAAATAGCTCCTTCTTTTTGAGTTAGTACAAATCGAGCTTTACCTTTGGTTGTTAATATAGCACCATCACCTTCAGTAAAACCTATAAACCAGGTTAACCATTCATTGCTAATTAATTTATTAC
>Ga0115851_101321_pt1 | contig 12982 bp, 7 predicted proteins | sample InSIn2gowninarea_FD_83865 | JGI IMG/M metagenome (GOLD analysis project Ga0115851, IMG submission 83865)
CTTAAAATATATTTTTTTTAAACATTTTTTGTTTTAATTTTTTTTTTTTGTTTTTTTTTTTATTTTTTTTTATATTTTTTTTTGTTTTTTTTTTTTTTTTTTTTTTTTTTTTTTTTTTTTTTTTTTTTTTTTTTTTTTTTCCTTGATTAGTTCAGTTAGGAAGAATTTTTCATCGTTCAGGTCTCACTCACATATTTGGTCCACCATAGCAGAAAAAAAAAATATGAAAGGGAATGCGAAAGAATGGATGTATTTTTCAAAGTTTTGGTGTGGAAAGACTTTTCTTTTCTTCTTTTATAGACCAAACCTTAGTCGCAAATGCCGAGTAATTCTTTTCATAATAATTATTTTATATGGAAATCGGGTATCTCATATCTCACTCTCACTTTCATTGTGGCAAAGAATCAAAAACAAGTGGACTCTTCCTCCGGGCACGTGGACCAGACCCAAACCACTTCTTGCCCCCTACCTTTTCCAAGGGATAAAAAAAATAAAAAATAAAAAAATGAAATTACTGGCTAGTATTATTTTTTATTTTTCATAACTCTTTATCACAATAATGAAGTAGTAAGTATTATTAGTTTAAATTCTTTTGTGATTTCCCGTATCATTTATACATAAATTCATTATTGATTTTTTCACCAATCACAATTGCCCATCTTATCTTCAACAACAATAATAATAAAACTAGTCACTAACCTGTGCGATACACGAGATTGTTTTAGAGAAAATTATATATATTTACTTTCTTAAATTAATAATCACTTGGAAAGAGTAAGATTTCATCTTTCACATACTATGGCTCAAAGCGTACTATGAAAATATTATTATATTTGAAATGAAACTTAAAAATTATATATCAATTATCGCAAAAAATTAGATTAATTGAATGATATATATATATATATATATATATATATATATATATATATATATATATATATATATATATATATATATATTTACTTTTTCTGAGAAAACAAATTTTCATAGGCAAATATATCATTTAATTATTTTTTTTATTCATTATTTTACTAATTAAAAAAATATATTCATTTTCCGCTATAATCTAGAACGTAGATGATACTCATAACTTACATGAGCACAAAAAAGTTAAAATATAAGAGCTTAAGGGAAAAAAAGTATTAAGAGAATACAATTTGTCTCAAAAATATAAAGGAAGAAACTCATAATAAACCCTAGGGATAATAATTTAATGATTTAACTACTTTTAGAGATAATTTTATTGCTAAATTCATCCAAATAAGTTATAAACACCCCCACTTTCGCAAACTAAAGAAACTGTTATTCAAGTAATTGGTAGTAAATAGAGATACAACAGCTACCAAAATGGCTTTTACTACAATATTTGAAAATTCTCAAGGAAATAAAGGCATGGGCTGCACCATTGCTTTCTTTGTTGGCCCCTTTGAAAGATATTGTACGTTTTTAGACCCCTGTAAACTAGATTGTTTAACCTAATTAATTAACCAAGTGAATACTTAAGTTTATTATTCAAATCTAGGTTAAAACAATAACAATCATATCATGTAAAGCAGCGGAAAATATAAAGAACACACGATATGATAACCCAGGAAAACCAAACCAGTAAAAAATCTGGGGAGGATTTAACCTAACTATCCTCAAAGTAAAAATCAAATCCACTATGAAAGAATTGAAGTTTACACAATAGCGACTTAGACCACTAACATCCTATTGCTACATTGAGTAGGAAACTTATTACCACGGCCCCATGATAGCTCCGAGTCCACGGACTACTTCTTTCTTTGGCCTTTGCAAAACACAAACACCCACGTTTGTGACTTTGAGATTCCACTCAAAGGTTTAGCAACACAAACTCTCCTATTTGTAACTCCAAGACCACCCTTGAAGGTTTAGATCATCAACACCTTTGATGACTAGAGAAGGCGGCAACTTCTACAACACCAGATCTTAAGATTCTTTAAGTAATAACACCAGTAGAAGATATGAGAGAGCTTTTTAGGAACAAAACCCTAAATATAAAAGAGGCACACTCTTCTCTCTTTAAAAAGCCCTATAAAACGTGCTTAGGGTTTCCTTTATATACTGGGAGAAGTAGATCAGAAACCCTAATCCTTAATGGGCTTGAATTGCTATTTGGGCTTAATTAAAATTCTGCAGATATGACTTTCGATCAGTCGAGCTTGTCTTTGATCGATCGAACCAAGCAAATTATGAAATCTTCTTCCTGCAGCTTGTATGTTCTTGAATCTTGACTTGAATCACCTTGAGCATTGTCTAATAATACCTATAGACTCTAAGATCTATATCTAGACAAGTTTGTGTTCACAATTTGCCAATTGTTCTAAACATTTAGAACCTAACAGATATTATGCTATTTTTTCTTACTATTGCAATAAACAATGGAATGGTTTGTTTTTATACATGATGGCAGAACATAATTCTTAATGTACAACTCCTAATCTACACTTGAAAATATGTCTTTATACTTTTTCTTTATACATATCTTATTTGTTCTTGATATGACATGTTTTACTTCATAAATTATAGGCCTGGAATAGGTTTAGATATTCTAACTCAAGCTTAAATACTACTGAAGATTTACTCTAGCATAGTTATACGAACACAAATTTTATGGTCACATGACATAATGATTTTTACTTGAGGCTAAGGAATTTTACTCTTCAAGTCTTACATAAATAATTGGAAAAGAAACATTGACTAAATTTTAGGAAAAACTTGTTAAATAAAAAAATTATAATATTTTTAATGGATTGAACTGAATATGATCCTTTATAGATCAAATTGACAAAAGTAACTTCTGAGGCCAACCCCAAGTAATATGCTGAGTTTAATACATGATGATGATTCCTATTTTCATCTTAAACCCGGGGTTGAATAAAAAAGAGATGAGCTTATGAGAGGGTTGTTTATTCTTGGAGTTCACAAAAATCTTGGTTAAGAATTGACCCTCTATTTTCTTGATTCATTCACAAAAATTCTAACATGCCAAAAAGAATCCTCAATGTTTCAAGTTGGTACTAATTTTTGCGGCAAGGCTGCTACAAATAGGATAGGAAAACAACTCAATAATGGAAATCAAGGTAAAATCCAAAGAAAATATATACATAATCCTATTTAATGGATATGGGATATGCTTTGTTGCAACATAATATTATGAGTTTTGAGTTTGATGGTGGAGAGTATAACTCGGACATTTCATCAAACACTTTGGGGATGATTGAGTTCTATGAACCAAACCTTTACCCTTCACAACAAACAAATGCATTGAAAACATCCTTTGACTAACAATACTATCAACATGTGCCAATTCACACCAAAACCCAACACTTCCTTCATAAAGTAGCAGATAACTTACGTGAATGAATTTATTCATGATAACAAAAAACCACCATCAATTAAAGACACCACTGATGTTCTGTTCATTGCCCTAGAAACATAAATTAGAAAATTTTCCTCAATTCAAAGTCTTTAATGACCTTAACTCATGAAATTTCTAGAATTTTTGCTTGGGATTTGGATGAGAAGTGGTGAGAGAGCTGATGGCTTTGGGACCTTTTTGGAACATCATAGATGGTGAAAGTTGGGGATTTGGAGGTGGGGTTTATAATGAAACCACGGATTGCAAATGGATTTCTACCCATGAGATCTGTGTTTGGGTATGGGTTTGTAGCCATAAGCTCTATATTTGGGTTTGCCATGAGAGATAGAAAAACTCAACACAGAGAGAGACAGGTTGTGTGTGAGGGAGAGAGAGTAGAAACATTGTGGATTTGAAATTTGCTCCACTACCTTCTTGTCTAATAACCCAGATATCAAGCCAAATAAATAAAAATAAAAAACAAAATAGAATAGAACAAAACATGAAACTGAAACTGAAACTTACCGACAACTGTGTGGAACCGGAAGATGGAGGGAGATCGGTCTAACAGTAATGAAGAGGCCTCCCTCAGGTTTCTCTCTCCAACACTCTCTGCATCGTATCAGATTTTTCTATGTTTCATGGTCACAAAAGCTCTCTATTCTTTATATATCTCTCTCTCTTAGTTGTTTTTTATGTAATATAGAGAAGCAGAGCATCCGGTTTAGGGTTTAGAAAAGTTTTATTATTATTATTATTATTATTATTATTATTATTATTATTATTATTATTTTAATATTGTGCTGACGTGGAAAATTGTAGAAGCTTCAAAAACTTCGGTTATATATATATATATATATATATATATATACAATTATGCTTCATACTTGAAGAATAAATTATATTTAATGCCGTTCTTTTTTAATACTTTATCATTCTCTATTATTTTAATAATCATTGTGAAAATAACTTTGAAAACTATAATTTTTTGAATTTCTTTTAATAAAGACTGTTATTTTTAAATAAGTTTTAAATCAATTATGACTTGACCATTGTTTGACCTTGGATTTGATCCTAAAACTTTCTCTTTCTTGTTTGTCTTTTTAAATGATTTGATTTCTAAGATTTTGAAAATCAATTTTGATGAATGGTCAATAATTTATAGGTGGGTTTCAGTTAACTCAATTGGTAATATATTTTTCCATCAAATAAGATATTTGAGGTGTCAACTCTGTCCGTTTCAAAAATTAGTTAGTATATATCTTAAATAATTATCTTGATTACTAAGAACAATAATTATACTTCTATGAACATCATAAATTAAATCATCAATCAACTATTGTATTGTATTGTATTGTCTAATTGCACAAACCCCTATCTCTAAAGTCGAACATGACCTTTTCTTGTCTCATAATGCATGCTTTCTTTGTAATGAAAGTCTCGTATGCTTCTTGAATTATTGTATTGTCTCATATACTAGTACCAGTAAAAGCCGACTTTTCAAACAAGCAAGGGGATCTTCTTGTCCAGTTGACCATAGCCCAGCCACATTTTGTTGATAGGGAATTATTATTATTTTCTTTTTAGAATACTAAATATTTTTAACACACATATACATGGGGAGAAGGGAAAATGTTTTTAAAAAAATCTTACAGTGATGTATATCCAAATTTATAGGAAATTTAAAATTGATAAAAGAGAGAGAGAGAGACATGGAGATATAGCTTACCAAGGTAGTTCTTGATGGCTAGATTGTTACCTATGCTCAAATAATATGAGATACATATTAAGGTATATATAAATGCTATAGAATATAGGGCTAGTCTTAGACGGACATTACACATTGAGCCATGGGTAGGGCTTGGCTCTAGTGCTCACTGGAGCCGAAAATATAGCAACAAATAAACACGTTTGATTCAATAAAAAATAAATAAATATATAAATCTTAAATTATAAGGATGAATATAAAGTAGAGAGAAGTTTAGAACAATCTCATAGTGTTATAGTATCACGCTGCAAGAGTGTTGCTCTTAAAGGTTGATTAATTTGTTTAGAACACACACAGACATCAATAAACTAATCCAATATGTGGCAAAAATCAGACGAGTACTGTCTGTATCGTATCAGTCTCAATGAACTAGAGGCTAGAGCCGTGTCCTTTGGATCGTTATGCAGCAAACAGTATAATACAATCTTTAGCGCGTCAGGTTGGTAAAAGCTAGTTATTATATGCCAAAGTGATTATACAATTGTTTTAGGAATCTGTCGTCTCAACTCTCAAAGTCACTAGTCTAGAGATTCGACAAAATGACTAGAATTAAAACGTGAACAGCTGTTTGTGTTTTATCATTATTCTTTTCTATAATAATGACAGAAGACTCTCACAAGTCACAACTGTAGAATGGCAGTTACGTTGGTCTATATATCAAGCAAATAAGTACAAACCATGTTCAACTTTTTGAGGGCTAGGGGGCATTAGTTTTATATATTGCTTATTGACCAAATAAATAAATACCATGCGTGACTACATGTATATTTAGTCATAGTCAGTTTGCTCTCCGTCATTGTTTGTATGTCCGTCTGTTTCGTCGCTAGCTGCATGTGTCTGTTCGTATAATTCATTGCTTATCTATTTTTGTTAATCAATCTTTAAAAGATTAGTGTCATAATGGTGGACTCAACAAGATTTCTGGTTTTCATCTTTTGTGCCGCTTACATCTTTGGTCTTGTTGAGTTTGCTCAAGCTCAAACTTAAAATCAAAATCAAACCCGACCTTGTACAGATCCTGCTGAAGGTGTGCCTCTCTCTTTCTGTGAATGCATGTCACATGCTGTTGCAATATAGTTCTTCGAGGAGTGCTCTATTGTGCTTGTGCTTTATGTGAAATCAGTAAGAAAATACGGAAAATTATTAGATACTCTCGGAATACCATAAATGCGTACTCCCTCTTCTCACATGAATGGTGGGTCCCATCATGAATTTAATTAGTGGGACCCACAATTTATGTGAGAGGAGGGAGTACGCATTTCCCAAAAAATACAAAGCTGTTTTATTACTATTACTATTAAAATATATAATGAATATTTACATAAGACAAAAATTCATAAGCTTATATTCAGGCGCAAAAAAAAGAAAGTTCATAATTAAGCTTTTAATCTGTAGCTCAGTTCAAATAAAAAATTTGACATATCATTTGCAATGCAATGAGTCTTAAAAACATTTGAAATTATAATTTACAATAGCTTATATTCAGGCGCAAAAAAAAGAAAGTTCATAATTAAGCTTTTAATCTGTAGCTCAGTTCAAATAAAAAATTTGACATATCATTAGCAATGCAATGAGTCTTAAAAACATTTGAAATTATAATTTACAATGAGTTCCAAAAATATAAAAAGTTCCATCGACTTGAAATAATTAATATATCCAATTAGATTCATATTCTTAAAAATGAAACTGAAAGACTGAATATGGCAAAAGGTTTTTTTTTTTTTTTTTTTTTGGCTAAAAAATTATTTAATTATTTTTATTTTTTTTTTTTAATTGCCTCTTTTTAATAATTTTTTTCGATTGGTCAATTTCTATTTTTGGGTTCATTTTTGTTATTGTTATTTGGACTATCACGCCCCAAATCCCAAAGGAGTTCAAAGCATAAAAAAGACATTTCAAAAGTACAGGTAGATTTTTTCCCTTTTTGACAATTCAATTCAAATAAATCATATCAAGTACCAACATCAAGAATTATTATAATAATTTCATTCAATATACTCCCAAAGTAAGTCAAAGCTCTATGCAATAATTACAAGGACCATTGGCCACAAAAGAATAGAAGTTTGAATAAATAATTACATATCATCAGCTTGTCCCATCGGTTTGGATTCTAACATAGAGTATATATATTACTAACCCCAATGCAAAATTATTTAATCACCATTTTAGAAAAAAAAAAACTGTTATTATTTTTATTAAGTTATTATTATTATTCTATTTATTATAATAATTATTATATATCAATTTAATTTTTAATTATTGCGTAAGACTTACAAAATAAATTTGATCTAAATAAATTTTGACGAGGCTCTCTTTTCCGACGTGAACAAATCCGGAATTGGTGTGGTGATTTGGAATTCTCAAGGCTTGGTATTAGCCTCCCTTTCGCAAAAAGTCCAACAGGTTTTTAGCCCTTCGGAAGTGGAAGCTTTGGTCGCCAAAAGAGCTATTCAATTCACTTCTAAATTAGATATAACCTCTGCTGTCTTAGAAGGTGATTCACAAGTTTTGATGTTGTCTTTACAGAGTGGTGCAGAATTTTTGACCCCCTATGGTTTACTTCTTGAAGATGTTCGTCTAGTTTCTAATTCTTTTAATGAATTATGTTACTTTCATGATAAGAGAAAAAGTAATAAGATTGCTTATAGTTTGACTAGGTTTGCTATTAATGTTTCAGATTTTTTTGTGTGGATAAAAATGTTCCACCGCAATTTATTTCTATACTTCAGGCTCATTTAGCTAACATTTTTTAATTTTATGAAATTCTGTCTTTTTTCTTAAAAAAAAAAAAAAAAAATAATTATTTAAAAATTAATTTATAAAATTTTAAAAATAAATAAAATAATAATAAAGAAATTAATTTATTATGTTGTATGGAATTAACACATTTACATCTGATGTTTCTTGGAAAATCAGTAGGTTGGATGATGTGGATTAGGATGGTATGTCAGACCTGAAAAAGAATTGACAAAAGTCAGAGGAGACCGGGGTGACCGGCCACAAATCCTCCGATGATGAAGTTAGTTTCTTTCTTCAGGAAATCTGAAATTTCAAGATTCTAGGAACATTTTCTGGAATGAACTTACCCTTCTTCACAGGAGTAGAAGTGTTTATATAGGTCGATGTAAGCGGTTATTCCTTGTAACTTCCCCTATTATTAAGGAGTCCGTAGGATTTAGAGTCAACTCCTGTAACTGTCATGGGAGTTATGTTTCTTTGACTATCGTTTCCATAACTGTTGTTGGAAACGGTTCATCACAAAGAAACCTAATTCCCTTTTAAGTGTAGAGCTTGTCCGTCCAAACGTTTCTAAGGACGGACAAGCTTCTTAAGGGACCTCGTCCGTCTAAAAGCTTATAAGGACAGACGAGGCCATTAAGGACGCCTGGGACGATCACTACATGCGCTTGGTTCGCCCTAGTTGGTCTTTCATTGGACGAGCCATATGGACAAGCTCAGGAGTTGGTGTTTTTTGTAACACCATCAGTTGCCCCCTTGTCCACATGGATCGTCTAAAGGATGTGTAATTAATGTCTACAACTGTACATGCCATGTGTCATAATTTCACTAATGTCCAGTCTCATTGATTTATTTTTTCGAGGGGTAAGCCACGTGTCATATCCTGGTTGGTCATGCCGTTTCGAATACCCAGGTCAGATGTCTATAAATAGTGGAATTCCTCCCCTACCGTTCATATTTCTGAAATCTTTCTTCGTCTAGAGCCCTCGTCTAGAAGTCTCTCAGCGTCCATATTCCTCTCTCGTCTAGAGCCAGGTATTCTTTTCCTTCTCGTCTTTAGGTATTTGGTTTCCAAAGAATGTCTCAAACTGTTATTTCCTCGTCTAGCGATAGTATAGAGAAAGCTATAGATGAGTATTATGATACAACCAATAATGGTGGTTCAAGTAACAGTAGTCATAGTAGTGGGGAGAGCTCTACGGATGAGGGGTATACCTCTGGTGTGCCTAGGCTTCCTTTAGAAGTTATCCAAGAACAACTTAGGAAAGCCTCTGGTTCCCAAGTTCGCACTTCATCCAATGTCCCTCCGTCTAGTCCTTTGGACAAAGAGGAGACCGTTTATAGTTGTGTTGTAGGTGTTCATTCTAAAACGAGTGAGCAAAGGCTTAACAATCTTAGGGCATGGTACCAGATTCTAGATGAGCTTAACCCTGGGTTGCCCATCCGTGGAGAGTGGTGCCGCAATCCTCGTTTTGGGGTAGGCGTCTATGAGGCTTATTTCTTAGGGGGTTTTAGGTTACCATTGAATGCATTTACTAGAGAGTTACTGGTTAGATTAGGTTTAGGTATATGTCAATTCAATCCTAATGCATGGAGATTAGTTATCTCTATGCAAATTTTGTGGAGTGAAGTATTTGGGAGGGACCGTCCCCTTACTATGGACGAGTTCCTCTTTTGTTATAAACCTTCAGAGATAAATCAATCCCTTGGGTTTTACCAATTCACAGCTAGGGGTAAATATTGTAGATTAATCAAGTCCCTGGCCTCGGCTAATAGAAATTGGAAGACAAAGTTTATCTTTCTCTCCGATTTTTGGGGAGGGAACCCTGTGGACGTTGGCAGGGACCCTTTTGCCCCTTACTTTAGGGACTTAGGGAACCTTTGTCCTGAAAGTACGTCCCTCCCCTTTTTCATTTTTCTTTCTTTCAACTTATTTTTTATTTTCTTCTAACTCTTGTTTATCATTTGTTTAATAGGTGTTAAACGAACGTCTTTAAGCAAATTTCACCGTGATGGCGTCCATAGAGCTCGTCTTTTCGCCGATAGGGATTTTCGTTCTTTAGTTACCCTACAACGTCTTGCCAAGTGGGGACCTGGCCCTGAACCATCAGACGAGGCTATTGCTCATGAAGTCACAGTAAGAAGAAGTAAGTTTCTACCTAATGTCATTTTGAACACTTACCTTATTTCCTGATCTACTTATAATTTCTCACTTATTGTCATCATTTTTCACTTTTAGGAGTGTCAACCATGAAATAAAATAAGGGAAAAGAGATTGTAGATGAAGAAGATCGTCTTGAGACCCAACCATAAGTCCGTCCATTGGCTAGGGACAAAAAGAGATATGTGTCCAAAAGTCTAGATTTGGGCAATCTCCCCAACTGACGAGGCAAAAAGGCCAAGCATGGGTCATCCCAAACAGTCAAGCCCAACATTCCCTCGTCTCAGCAGCCTGTCAAAATTTATGACGTGGACTCATCCACTCCAATTGAGACCACTCTGTCCAAGTCTCCTCCACCCAAGATGACTGTGCCTGCCACATCCCAGCCTTCTCAACGGGTCCCTTCAAATATCATTGAAAATGAAGACCTGGCTTGGGAGCGTTTTCAGAAGGCTGTTTTAGACGAGGACATAAATACTTGCTATGACATGTCCTTGAAGGATTTTGAACACTCTGGTGTTCACGATCTTTTCAAGGTAAGTAATTATATATTTTTCCTCGTCTTTGCCAATATATACATATATATATTTTCATCTAACCTTCATTTCATTTTTTTTTTTTTTAGGCTATGTCAAAATTTATTACAGCGTCTAGGCAAACTATAGGATTAGACAAGACGAGAGTCTTGTTAGAGACAAGGATTCAAGAGGTGAAGGAAGAATCCAAGAAATGGGCTGGGGTGGCTGCCCAGGCTAAGGAGAAGACAACAGAGCTCCAGAACTTGATTGAGGAGTTGAAAACTGATGCAGCAGAAAAAGGTACTCGTCTTGACCAGCTACAGAAGAAGAATGACGAGCTGAGTATTCTTTTGTCCAAGGCTAAAGAGGATGCAGTGACTGAATTCAAGGCGTCCAAGCAATACACTGATCTTCTGGATGCCAATTATGCAACAGGTTTTGAGGATTTCAAAGCGGATGCTATGGAAAACTTCCCAGAAGTGGACTTTAGCTCTATTAAGCTTAACCTTGCTGCTACTACCAACTCTCTTCTTCAAACTAGCTCTGAGGACATCAATGTGGAAGACGATGCCAGCACTCAGCCACCCCAAGACGACCCCAATGCTAATGCCCCTTCTTCTTAAAGACGAGACTTTTACACTTAGGCAATCCTTGTATTTCTTTTTCCTTTCTTTTGGGTTTTGGTTTGGTCCTTGGTTTTGGGACCTTTTTTATGTAGCCAAAATACATTTGCCTCGTCCATGGTTTTAGGATGGGGTCTTAAACAATCATTTCGGTTTGTTTGACTTAACAAGGGTTTTTGGACGTAGGCTATCCACCCTTTAGTTAATGAATGACAGTTTATTTTCTATCATTTTGTGGACGAATGTTGTTATCTATATCAACTCCAGCTTTGGCTCGTCCATGGTGAAAATATATATTTTTTATATTATATTATTTTTGTTAATGTAACTCGTCTTTGTGGGTAGTATTTTTCCTTTAGCTTCATTCGTCCTAAGACTTGCAAGCTGGTTTTACATTCTATCCAGTTTCTTTTGCCTAACTTTTCACTCGTCCAAAGATTGGATTGTTTCAGTTGGCTTTTTATTCTCGTCCATAATTTGGACGAATATGCTTTATAAGGCTTTCCCTCGTTCATGACTTGGACGAGTATGCCTAAGCTTTTCCTTGTTTTACTCAGGAAAACTTATAGACATTACATCTCTTCGTCCAGAGAATTTATTCGTCTTAAATCTTTTAGCCCCCTTGTGGGTTAGCTTGAACGAAAATAGTATGGAGATTTGGAATTCACACAACATTTTGTACATAACATAAATTTTGTTCACAGATAAGGCACATACTTACAAGCCAATGCCTTTTAGGGAATTTAATAAATACAAACTCCATAACTTCGTCCATAATCACAACATAAATAATAAAGTAGCAGCATTAAACATAAGTAGAACGTAAGTAGACAAACAAGCTCCAAGCTCGTCCAGGTTATCACTTTTACTGATAGTACTTCCTCAAGTGTTCCACATTCCAAGGATGCTCCAATTTTCTCCCTTCCAGGGCCTCTAAGTAGTAGGATCCTTGCCTTTTACAGTTGATAACTCTTTAGGGTCCTTCCCAATTAGGGCCCAATTTCCCATGAGTTGGGTTTTTGGTTGACAAAGAGACCTTTTTCAGGACGAGATCTCCTATGTTGAATCGCCTTGCCTTCACCATTGCATCATACTGCCTAGCCATTAGGTTCTTGTATCTGGCCATTCTATGTTCCGCGTATGTCCTCACCTCGTCTATTAGATCGAGGTTTAGACGGAGTTGCTCCTCGTTATACTTATCCTGATTCATCGTCACCCTATGGTTGGCCATGTGCACTTCTGCAGGTATGACTGCTTCGCTTCCATAGGCTAACTTGAAAGAAGTTTCTCCTGTAGGGGTTCTCACCGTCGTTCTGTACGCCCATAGAACACCTGGTAACTCGTCTGGCCATACTCCCTTTGCCCCCTCAAGCCAAATCTTGATGATTTTCAACAGGGATCGGTTTGCCACTTCTGCTTGACCATTTTCTTGCGGGTGGGAGGGTGAGGAATAATGATTCTTGATTCCAAATTGCTCGTAGAAGTCCCTGAAAAGCATGTTGTCAAATTGCCATCCATTGTCTGATATTAATACCCTGGGTACCCCAAACCTGCATATAATATTCTTCTAGACGAAATTTTTGACATTCTGCTATATGATCTTTGCTAGGGGTTCTGCTTCCACCCACTTAGTGAAGTAATCAATCCCTACTACTAAAAACTTCATATACTTGGTTCCAAGTGGAAAGAGACCCAAGATATCCAATCTCTATTGTGCAAAGGGCCATGGGGCCATCATCGGGGTGAGATACTCCGATGGCTGTCTGGGGACGTTGCTGAAAAGTTGAC
>Ga0115851_101322_pt1 | contig 12978 bp, 9 predicted proteins | sample InSIn2gowninarea_FD_83865 | JGI IMG/M metagenome (GOLD analysis project Ga0115851, IMG submission 83865)
ATTTTGAAATTTAGTATATGAAAGGGAAAAAGAATACAACTAATGATACATTATTTAGGAATACTTATTTCTACTCTCTCTCTTCTATTTCTATTGATTGGAAAATGAATATCATGGTTGAATATGTTACAAATGAGTTTGCTCAAAGAATTCTAGATGGGAAAGTGAAAAATGGGAAATATATTGTAAGAGATGGGCTGATTTTGAAAAAAACAAAATTTTCTTGGTCACTAATTCAAGAATGAAAGAAAAGATGCTCTACACTTTTTATAATATCCCTCTTGTAGACCATCCAAGAATCATAAAGATATATAAAATGGTTAAGGAGAGATTTGCATGGAAGGGGCTGAAATAAGTTGTTTATAAGCACGTTAAGGAATGTATGCAATATCAAGAAAACAAGGAAGAAAATGTGAAACTAGCAAGACTACTTTAGCCACTACCCACTCCACAACAAAAATGGGAAGATATTTCTATGGACTTCATCATGGGAATCCCTAAGGTGCAAGGTAAAGATTGTATTTTTATGGTGGTGGATAGACTCACTAAATTTGATCATTTCTTTATCATTACCATCACATGTACAATAGTACAATTGGTTGATTTATTCTTTAAATAAGTATTCAAATTGCATGGGTTACAAAATAAAATTGTAAGGGAAAGGGACAATAAGTTTATGAGCATGTTTTAGCAAGAATATTTTTAGATTAAGTAGAACTAATTTTACCCCAAGTACTAGTTATCATCCTCAAACTGATGGGTAAATAGAAATAGTCAATAAATGACTACAAGGATACTTGAGACACTATGTGATATGGAAACAAAAATTGTAGGTCAAATGGTTTCATATTAGAGAGTATTATTATAACTCTTCACATCACTTATCTATAAGAATGTCTCCTTTCAAAGCTTTTAGTGTTATGATGCTCCTAACTTTGCAGATCTAATTTTTGATGAAGGTAAAGCTCCAAAAGCTAAATATTTTTTGTAGGATAGCCACAATATTATGAGGACTGTATAGGAAAATTTGCAAATGGTCCAAAATTGTCAAAAGAAATATGTTGATCAAAGAAGGACTAATAAAACTTTTGAAGAAGGGTAAATAATGTATTTGAGATTTTAACCATTTAGGAAATCCTCTTTCAAAAGAAAGAAAGCAGAGAAACTACAACTAAGGTTTTTTGTGGCATACGAAAACCTACGCATGGTTAGAGAAGTTGTATATGAGCTAGAGCTACCCAAAGAAAGCAAGATTCATAACATATTTCATGTTTCACTTCTTAAAAAGGTATTAGGACAACAAGATACTAAATGAAGATTATGCATGGGAAGGAGCTAAGATATTAGCACATCCATCATTGAATTACTTAAGGGAAAAAAAATTTGAGAGGGGGCATTTGTAACATCCCTTTTCGAATAAAATTAAGTAAATTTGAGATCTTAGGTGTTCCCTTTGTAAATATTTTGGTTTTTCATTATTAGTTACTTGGGATAGAATAATAATGGTGTTATGGACCCACATTATGAGCCTCAAAGTGGGATGTTTTCTTCCCAAGCTTAGGATGAGTTATTTTATTATTTTTTGTTCACTTGGAGATCCTAAAAGATGATCATGGGAATCCCTAGTCTTATATGATACCTAGGATGGCACGTTAGCATGGATGGTCACCTATAAACCCAAAGTTTGACTTGGGGAGTATTATTTCACTTGTACACCTTCACCACCCTTGGGGAGACTCCTAAACATCCATGTTGGCCCATGATTACATGGATGAGTCCTAAACACCTGCGTTGGATATTTGGGAGCCTCTAATAGGATAATGTTGGATTTGGAGGATGAATGATGACTTTTAAGTGAGTTACAGATTTAGGGAATGTTATATAAGATATTGGAGCATCATTGAAGAGATTTGTTGATCTTTTATATTGAAACAATTTCTTCTCCTTAGTGTTACTAAATACTTGGCAGAGTTAAGCACCCTTGGGCATGTAGACCATGGAGAGTCCAGGAGGCTTGGAACACCTTATGACTAGCGATTGAGATGATTATTCATGTTGTGAGGTTTCCCTTCTTGAAGTTTCCATAGCAGTCGACATCTTTGAATCTATCTGGTGGTATTCTAGAGTTACACTTGTTCTCTTCATCGAGAGCTAGCCTATGAGAAAGCCCTTTAGTAAGGCATACATAGATCTGGTTATAGAGTGTGATTATTATGCAAAATATCTTCATTAGTGGTTTGATTTGCACATTGGTGTGCCTAGTTGGCTCCTTGGAGGCCCACATTGAGCCCTTTAGGGCCTAGTATTGTTTTGTACTCATTGTTTCTACATTAATTGAGCATTCACAAACTTGATCTCCCATTATTATCTCATTATGCTTTGTATTTGATATATTTCTTCTTTGAGTGTAACATCATATTTATAGGATCATTTATGGTATATTTTGCATGTTTTGTGGATGCCTTAGTGCAACGTTGGCTCATTAAGATGTTTTCTAGCTAGAGAAGTGTGATGTCGGGCTTGTGGCCTATTTTCTTGCATGTTTGATGCTATACGTTAGTTTTTGGCATGCTTATGAGCATAATTTGATATTTATTATTTATTTTTTGGCTAATACCTGCATTAGAGAATTTTTTGGGATTTTACAAAACAAGAATGGGAATGTACAAAAGCCATAACCTTGATCCATTGGCTTCCATGAAAGATTTGAGGCATCCAAAAATAATCAAGAACTTAAAGTGCCCGCATCATGTAGAAAGAAACCCAAAGTGTCTACATTATGAAACTGAGGGACTATCAAGTGGTTCTTGTTTCAAACCTCCCTATCTCTAAATCCCATTTAGTCAATGAAGCGAGGAGTCAAACAAATCATGGGTAATTCCTTTCCATCTCCTTTTGTACATAAATTAATGATACAAATTGCAAATACAAGGGGGGAATAATTAGGGAAGTGATAATAAGGTATGCCTTCTTTTTCTGTTAACTTAGGAGCTCAAAAAGATAAGAAAGGGTTGGGTAGTGATCAAAATACTAAGGAAAGTTCAGGTCCCATAAAATTTGTTCCCAAATGCACTATGATTAAGCTTTGTGATGACATTCATGAAGATTTATAGATTTACGATACTGTACCTCTTAAGTTTGATTGTTTCACCATTTATGATGACATATTAGAATACATGGGGGCCCATTCAAAATTGCCCAAATCAAATGCTAAAAGAAAGCCAAATTATATTCTTAATCAACATGGATACTTTGGATATGAAATAAAATTTAATGAAGTGTTTCAAGTGCAACAACTTGATGAACAAGAGGATGATGACCATGATATTCCTAGATTAGAGGATTTACCTTCACTATTGCAAAAGAAAGATAAGTTGACATTTACAGCTAAAGATTTGGTTGATGTTAATATTAGCACAAGCGACCAAGAAAGATTTCTCAAGGTTGGAATTTCTCTTCCAATACCACAACAAGAGAGGTACAAAAATAAGTTCATTAAATGTAATAAAAACTTTGCATGGTCTTATTATGATATGCCTAGTTTAGATCTATCTTTTTTCATACATAATTTACCACTTAAGAAAGGAGCAAAACCCGTCAACCAAAAACTAATAAAAATGCATCCTTCAAAAGCTTTGTTAGTCAAGAAAGAAATTGAAAACTACTTGAATGTTGGTTTCATTAGGCCTATAGATTATTCAAAATGGATGGCTAACATTGTTCTTGTTACTAAACCAATTGGAGAAATAAGAATTTGCATTGATTTTAGAGATATCAATAATGCTTATCCAAAAGATGATTTTCCATTACCAAATATTGATATGATTATGGATAGTATTGTTGGTCATGATAAATTATCTGTTATGTATGGATTTTTGGGATATAATCAAATTTTAATCAATCCAGTTGATCAACATAAAATAATTTTTACTATACCATGGGGTAACTTTTGTTGGAAGGTTATGCCTTTTGGTTTGAAAAATGTAGGAGCAACTTATCAACATGCAATGGTCACTATGTTTGATGAGCAAATTCACATATTTGAAGAGGTTCATGTTGATGATATCTTGGTAAACTTAAATCAAGGATAAGATCATTTGGAGCTTCTTTAAGAGGTATTTGACATTCTTATGAAATATAAGCTTAGACTAAAACCTCAAAAATGTGCTTTTGGAGTTACTTCAGGAAAGTTGCTAGGCTTTATATTTTCAAAGAGAGGTATTGAAGTGGATCCAAAAAAGGTAAAGGCCATTATTAGCATGCCACCTCTTAAAGGTCTAAAATAATTAAGAAGCCTCCAAGGTAAGATAAATTTAGTAAGAAGATTCATTTCACAACTTGGAGATAAATGTTTACCTTTCACTCACTTGTTTAAAAAGGATGTAAAATTTATATGGGGATTTGAAGATATCTAATAGTATTTGCTTAATCCACCTATATTGGTACCTGTGGATTTTAGCAAAGAAGCATATCTTTACATATTAGCCACAATGTTTGCCTTGGGAACAATGTTATATCAGCAAGATGATGAAAAGAAGGAAAGAGCAATCTATTATCTCAGCAAGACTGTCATAAACTATGAAATAAGGTACACTCCCATAGAAAGAATTTATTTTGGTATAGTTTTTGCAACTAAAAAATTGAGGCGTTATCTTTTATAATGCACTACATATGTTGTTAGCATCAGTTAACCCACTGAAATATCTCATAGCAAAGCAACATTTGTCAGGAAGAGTGGCTAAATGATTAAGTTATTACAAGAATTTAACATCAATATGGCTAAACAAAAGTTTGTTAAAGGTCAAGAAATTACAGATTTGATAGGAGAGTTCCCCTAGAATGATAGAGCACTTATCCATGAGGAGTCCCTAGATGATTACGATCAGTTAATGCCATATTTAGAGTGTGTACATCGTGGTGAAGCATACCCACACCATTATGATGATTAGTGGGATATCCCAAATCAATTTGTGTACTACCTATAGGAAGAACCTAAGACTTGGACATTGTACTTTGACGGATCAAAGTGCACTTATGGAGGAGGGGTAGGTATTGTATTGGTCTCACCAATAATTGATGTTATATCCATGGCATATAAACTTGGATTTGATTACACTAACAATATGGTTGAATATGAGGCATTAATCTTGGGTTTGAGGGTAGATGTTATCTTGAATATAAAAGAATTGTAGATACAAGGTGACTCAAGGCTTGTTGTTAAACAAGTTGAAGATGTATACAATACAAAAGATGAGAAGTTAGTCCCATATAAAATGGCAATATCAGATATTCTAAATGAATTTGATAAGTACATAATTAATAATATCCCAAGAACAAATAACAAGTATGAAGACACAATGGCAAGCGCTACCTCTTTGATGCCTATTGGTATAGAAGATGAGGAAATAATCCAAAAAAAAAGGGTTAAACATCTTATTTTGCTAAAGATGAAGAAGTGGGGGTATATTATCTTACTTAATACGGAAGTTCTCCATCATGGGATGTTGATGTTTACAATTATCTCAAAGATCAAACAATTCCATAACATTTTGACATAAATACGAAAATCATATTAAAGAGATCAACTCTTAAGTATGTTATCATTGGTGACATATTATATAGGAGATCATTTGACGGGGCTTTATTGATATGCCTCACATACCATGAAGTTGAAACAACACTCCAACAAGTACATGAGGGTATAAGAGGGGGGCACTTCTTTGCAAAATCCTTACACACTAAGCTCTTGCGCATAAGGGACTACTATACATCGATGGAAGAAGATTGTAAGGATCATGTTAAAACCTACATTCAATGTTAAAAATATTATAATCTAGAAAAGCAACCAACACAAGTGCTAAATTCAATTATTTAACCATGGCCTTTTGCAATTTGGGATATCGATATAATTGGCTTGATCAATCCTTATTCAAGTTATGGACACAAATTCATTATCACATCTACATAATACATAACTAAATGGGTAGAAACAACACCAATGAAGTCAATCACACAATAAAAGATAATAAAGTTCTTTATTGAGCACATCATCACAAGGTTTGGAGTCCCACAACACTTGATCATGGATAATGGGCCAAATTTTAAAGGTAAGGATATGAAAGCATTTTGCAAAAAAAAAATATATTACTCAAAAATTCTCTTCAGTTTATTGGAAATGGCCAAGTTGAAGCATCAAATAAAATAATCAAAAGAATCTTATCAAAAACACGGGATAGGTACAAGAGAGATTGGCATGAGAAATTACCTTATGCACTTTGGGCTTATTGCACAAGTGTAAGAACTACCGCAAGGGAAACCTCATTTTTATTGGTTTATGGTAATGGGGTTGTGGTATCACGAGAACTAGATATCCCATATTTGAGAATCTCACTACATGGATACATTCTGGATGAAGAAGCAAGAAAGGCAAGATTGCAACAATAAGAGACTCTTCATGAAAACCAAATTCATGCAATTGAGCATCAAAAATCATATCATGCAAAGCTAAAGAGAGCATTTGATAAAAAAATCAAGCCAAAGAATTTTCAAGTAGGATACTTAGTGTTAAAATAAAACATCAATAAAACAATTGTAAATGATGAAGTCAAAGGAAAGTTTGAGCCAAATTGGCTAGGACCATTTGTTGTAGTGGAAGCTACAGGTTCAGGTGCATACAAATTATCTTCAATGGATGGAAAAGAAGAATAAAAATATTAAATGCCATGCACTTAAAATATTTCTACACATAAGGAGGATGCCTGATACCTCACATCATCATGTTGCATCAAATTGAGATACATGTACAATATTTTTTTCTTTTATTTCAAGTTTTCTTTCTATTTTTGGTAAGGCATCGACGTCATATTTTTTATCTCATGTCATCAACATCATAAAAAAAAAAGAGAAGCAAGCATAATATCAGTGGATCATGGACATAAAATGCATGATCGTTGATAGTCAATGATACAACTAGTGAGAGTTCACTTATTTAAAATAAAATCAATTATACAACTGTTAGTGAGCATGTTAACATTGATTCATACTCGATGAATGATGTACCTCACTATGCATGCATGTATGGTTATGCTTACAACCATAAAAGCATAATATCTACGAATCATGGGCATAACATGTATGATCATCGATGACCAATGATAAGGTTAGTGAGATTTCACTCACTTAAAAGGAAATTGGTGATACAATCGTTAGTAGGGATGTTGAAATTGATTCATACTTAATGAATGATGCACCCCATTGTGTATCCAAGCATGTTATAGAGTATTTATAACATTATTTCCATTACATGGTATTTTCTAATCTCTTCTTTGTTATACGTTAAAATAAATAAAGCATCCACGTCGTATGTAGTACTATCTACATGTTATCGATGTCGATCGTTGCACCTTATAAAAACTCCAAATCGATAGAGCTTTGTTTTATCAATATATGGATTCCATAACATTAGACTCTCGAGTACCAAACATGGAGGAGTAGTCACTTCCATTCTTAGGGAAAACACAACAACAATTCATATTTTACCTTGGTTTATCCATCCATGGAGCTTTCTTGGGGTAACCAAGTCAAAAGGGGATAACGAAGGACCTTCATCAAAGGATCATGCTACTGTACAATAGTTCAAAGTTCTTAAAATTTTCTTCTACTCTTATTCTTTGGATATGTGATTTCATTTCTTCCATCACACCTCGAAAAAGGGGTAAAATGTAAATGCCAAAAAATAATTTTTATTTATTAAATAATTCCTTTTTATAGCATTAATGGATATTTATTGTAAAAAGGGGTTAAAATATACCCAAGGTAATGTAATCAATGTAAAAGGACCAAAAAACAATGTAAGTGGTATCAAATACCTATAAAGGCATCGTAAGCTATGTAAAATGTGATGATTCCAAGGAAAGAAGATGATCAAGATATGGCTATAAAATAATATCAAAGGCAAATGATTCAGGTAAATCGATAAATCATCAACCAGATAGGTGAATACATTCATATCATATCATTCGAAATAATTGTAATATTTTGTAACACCACTTATTTGAGGATTTTTTCTTTACATTTCATCATGCTTCACATATTTTAATTTCTACATATGATATTACTTATTTTAAGGCGTCGATGATGTGCCATCAGTAAGGCATTGGTGTCATAATTCTTGAACCCAACGAGTGGAAATTATGAAAAGGTATTTCTCATGGCTCATTAATTCGAATTTGATGAAGGTACATCATTATTATTGGCATAACTAGTATATTTTTATATATACTTTAGTATTACATTTGTAGAGATAATGCTTCATTTATTGCATTATGCATTATTTTGCGTCTACAATCTTCACTAGCATCAGGAATTGCATTAGGAGTTAAAATATATATATATAATTTTAAATCAATAATTATTTTTGAATATTATATTTTAAATTAATTTAATTTATTTATTAATTCTTATATTTTTGTAAATTTTTTATATTGTATTTTATTTTTTTTTATAAAATTAAATTTATTTTATTAAATTGAAATGAAATAAATATAAATATTAAATACGAAATATGAAATTCAACTCGAGGCATAAATTTAAAATTTAAGATGTAAATATACCAACATATCAAATCACATCATAAATGCAACATAATGTCAAATCATAATGTATCACCAATCAATATCTTGATTATTAAGCTCATAATGAGTACTATGTGGATCATCATCATCACCATCACCACCACCACCACCACTCCTCGATCAACATTTTGATCACTAAGCTCGTAATAAGTACTGGGTGGATCATCATCATCACCATCACCACTCCTTCTATCCTCAACAATTTGATCCTCAACCTATACTAGCACTAATGATTAACCCCGTTGTAATTAAAAATTAAATAAATGTTAGGGAATAAATAGAAATGAATAATATTAATTACATTCTAAAATGAATTAAAAGTTTATAAAATATCACTAATAACTTACCTCCTCCACCAATGTGATCAGTCTATTGATACCTTCTTTAAGTCCATAAGCCAATTCCTATGATGTTGGAAGTCTTCCAAATCTTCGGTGCTACTAATATTAATATATATATAATTCATAAATATACTCACAAATATGGCCTTAACTACATGTTTTCCTCTGCTACCAGTATGATGTGTACCTCCAATCGATTTTAATATAATAAAAGTGCACATAGATGAAGATTTTTCCTACAATGAGGGTTTGTATGTGGAATTGTGATGCCCTTCATCATCATTCACTTTTTTGACCATTTATTTTCACACTTACTTGGTGCATGTTGATGGTCGGGTGCCCATACAATCATCTGGTGGAAGCTTTTTTATGGATCTCAAGTGGTCCCTTTTCCAATTCAAGTTACAATTTACTGTTTGGAGTGCTTTTAATGCACTCCACTCATAACCCCAATCTCTCTTGAGGTTATCTATCATTATTTTTTTGTTGCAAAATACAAAAAAATAAGAAACTAGTTTTTATTTTTTATAAAATAAATATTTAAATATCACTAAAAATAGTTTTATAAATTACTATTAATACTAATTTAAAAAATAAACATACATTTTTGATCTTTTTTCTTCCATTCAATATCCAATGTTGCATCAAAATACAGGTACATAACATCCTTGAGATAATCATAAAAAATATTTGTTTAACAATATTTGAAGAAAATAGTAAATTATTATATTGCAAATTTATATATAAATATATATTTTTTCAAAAATCAACTCTTATCAACTTCATCATGCATGACTTCACTGTCTCCTTTCACCCTTATTCCAATCCCCTTTTCTCCCTTTGATGTTGAAACTGCAGAGGGATCTTGATTAACTAAATTTATACTTTTAAATATCACATCACCTTAACCAATTCAAAAACAAATACTTTAACAATATTACTTCATTCATAAATAATAATAATAAAAAATCATTAGAAAACATTACCATGTGGAGTGCTTGGAGGGTTTGGTCTTGTGCTTATGGTAGTTGCATATCTAGAAGAAGTCCAGATACCCAAATCTTACTCCATTTCTTTGGCTGTAATATTCTCTTCGCAATTTTAAACATTGCTTTCGCTAACTCTCCCCGAAAAAAATAAAAAATAAATTATTTACCTTATAAAATCAAATCATTAATTAAAATGTATCGATATTACATTAATACATATTGATACTTATTAACGCTTTCTTATCCTCTACAGGATCATGAGATAATCGATCCTTTCCATATTTTTTTATTTCCCGTCATGATGATTACTAAATATAAGTAATAAAAAATTTAATATTGTTAGTATAAAAATTCTTGTCATAAATAAATTAAAAAAATTAAACTTCATTTCATTGCATAAATAAAAAAATTAATCCTAATGTCATAAATTAAAAAAAGTAAGCATAATGTCATTATTTAAAAAAATAAAATAAAACCTAATGTCTTAACCCTACATTTTTTTTGCAAAGTCCTAACCTTAATTATTTTCATGATGACATTGGTTTCCATGTGCTTTATACTTGGTAGGAGAATGCCTTTGGCCAACACTGAACAAAGTAAAAGCTATTGGAAGATTGTAAGGCATGGAAGATTGTAATATTTATATGTTTAGATTGTATATATGCAACTCGTCAATTCATGATTTATAGTTTTTTTGGAAGAAAATAGTGGGCAAGGTTGTTATTTTGGGTGATGATTATTATTTTCAGGAAGACAAAATAAGACTCGTATTGGTAAGAAGATTTAGTATTTGGTATATGAATTTCTAATTCAAGTCTTTGTATTCTAAAATTTAGATTTAAAAGATAGTTAATTCTTTTATGTTTGCATGTTGGAAATTTTGTAAGAGTTTTGGCAACTCTCTTCCAAGTTTAAATACTAAGTTGTTTGGTTATAGCAGGTATAAAGTATTGTAGAATTTTGCATGATAGTTTGAGGTTTAACTTCATGATTTTCATTATTTTTACTATGTGAATCTTTTCCATGTTTTAGTTTTCTTGGTATTTTTATAAGATATTCTTATAAAGTACTAACCCTAAATATTTAAAACCTCTAACACTTAAACCCTAATTGTAACCCTTATAACCTAACCCCTAATCCAAACCCAAACCCCTAACCCTTAATCCCTAAATATAACCCTTGTAACTTAACCCCTAACCTCAAACCCTAACCCTAATACCTAACCCCCAACCCAAATACAAACCCCTAACCCTTAACCTAAACCCCTAACCCCTAAATTGCAACCATAACCCTACATCATAACCCCAAATCCTAACCCCTTACCCAAACCCCTAACCCTTAACGCTTATAAAATTAAAATTATAATTAGAATATATAAAATTAAATATTTATAAAATTTATATTATTAAAATTAAAAATTTAGTAAATTATAATAAAATTTATATATTATTTAAAAAATTATAACCCCAAAATTTATAACCATAACCCCAAAATTTATAACCATAACCCCAAACCCTAACCCTAATCATAACCCTTAAACCATAATTATAACCCTTAAAACTTAATCTCTAAACCTTAACCTTTAACGCAAACCCTTAACCCAAACGTAAACCCCTAACCATAACCATAACCGTAACCCTTAAATCGTAACCATATCCATTACCCCAAACCTTAACCCTTAACCATAACCCTAACCCTTAGCCATACCCCCTAAATTATAACCATAACCCCAAAATTTAAAACCATAACCCCATATTCTAACCCTTAAACCCTAATCCTAACCACAAACTATAACCCCTTACCCAAATCGTTAACCCTTAAACCCTAATTGTAACCCTTAAAACCTAACCCCTAAACCCTGACCCAAACCCAAACCCAAACCCTTAACCCTTAAACCTAATTATAACCCTTAAACCCTTATCCCTAAATCCTAACCCCTAACCCACATACAAATCCCTAACCCTTAAACCCTAACCTCTAACTGTAACCCTTAACCCAAGCCCCTAACCCCTAAATCATAACCATAACCCAAAACCTTAAACCTTAACCCCTGATGCTTACCCCTAACCCAAACCCTTATTGTTTTAAAAGTTATATTATTTTAAAATTAAAAATTATAATATATAAAATTTTAAAGTTTATATTATTTTAAAATTAAAAAATTACATTGGTTACAAAATTATAACCCTAACCCATAAACCCTTAAACCCTAACTTTAACCCCAAACCCTAACCCAAATACAAACCCCTAACCCTTAAACCCTAACCCCTAACTGTAACCCTTAAAACCTAACCCCTATACCCTAACCCTTAAACCTTAAACCCTAATCCCCAATTGTAACCCTTAACCTAAACCCTTAAATTATAACCATAACCATAAACCCTAACCCTTAACCCCTTACCCAAACCCATAATGGTTACCCCTAACCCAAACCCCTATTATTTTAAAATTTATATTATTTTAAAATTAAAATTTATAAAATTAAAATTTATAAAATTAAAATTATAATATATAATATATAAAATTTTAAAGTTTATAAAATTTATATTATTTTAAAATTAAAAATTTATTAAATTATAATAAAATTTATATTTTATTTTAAAATTTGTATATTTTTTATTTTAAAATTTTATATTATTTAAAATTTATATTATTTTAAAATAGTAAAAACTATAAATACTATGAATGAGTTTTCAAATCGTATATTCACAAAGTAAACTTGTGCAAAATCGGAGCAAAATTTCTTAGGAAAGCTCAGGGCATCATACAATTTTGGATAACTTAGGCATCTAGGTATGTTGTTTTATGTTTCTATTTATTTTTCTATATTTTTTTAAGCAAAAATCTTAGTGTTTTAGTGAAAATCCTTAGTGTTTTTAGTTCAAACCCTAGGTTTTTTTAGCAAAATCTAAATTTTTTAGTAAAAACTCTAGATTTTCAAGAAAAACCCTAGGTTTTTTTTAAAAAGACCCTACTTTTTACAAAATCCTAGGGTTTTTTTGGAAAAATCTCATT
>Ga0115851_101232_pt2 | contig 12975 bp, 5 predicted proteins | sample InSIn2gowninarea_FD_83865 | JGI IMG/M metagenome (GOLD analysis project Ga0115851, IMG submission 83865)
CAACTTACAACAATAAGTACATTGTTTGTCTGAAGTATTTGATGTCCCTTATGCGGCATGTCATCAGAGCTAGTAGCGAACTAACAGTGATGAGGGCTGCAGGGAAACATGCAACAACACATGCATCAGATGATGATGGTGGTCATGATGATGATTGTGAGGGTGATGATGATGATCATGATGATGAGGATGATGATCATGATCATGATCATGATCATGGTGATGATGATGCTTCTACTAGTGCCAACCCATCAGATCATGGCCATTAGGGTGTCGGTGATCCTTCTGGTAGTACACCATCTCATTAGTTGCCTGATGATGTTGAGATTCTAGAGCTAGAGGATATGTCGTATGTTTCCCATAACATAGCAAACCGACCACCTTCTCCTATAGACCAGCCACATCCTTCTATTGTATGCCAGCCACCTCTTAGATGTCCTCCACCTCAACTGAGTTCAACAGATGTACTTGATCATGATGTAGTTGACCATCCATCATCTTCTACTACAGACCAAGATACATGCGCTACTACATCTATTGTATCAGATATTTGATTGCACTTATTTGACTTCATGATGTAGTTATATATATAGATATGGTGCATTTTTGTTCATGTTTATGTACTTAATTTATATGTTAATGTTGATGTGTATATTGTAAGGTCATGTTAGATATGTTCATTTAATGTACTTGCAGATAGCTGTGTATGGGATAGTAGTTATTTTACATGAGATTTATATTAATTTGAGGATGTGTGTGGTGATGATGCTAGACTAAAATCGTTTTGTTTTGTTAGATGTGATCACGATGATGATGCCCTATTAGATTATTAGATTTATGTGCTAGCTAATGACATTTATATGTGCTACTAAAGGTGTATATAATTAGATGATGGTAGTGAATTTGAATGTGTATCTTAGATGATGTTTATGTTTGTTAGATGATTATCATCATGATGTTTATTTTTATGAAATAATGTTTATTATAGAATATGCATTAGTAAATTTATATCAAACTTTTATATATGATTGCAAAATTACAATAAATATTTTTCTATTGCTTAGATAGTTCATTGATATTCAATCTAACTTAATTATTAAAATATTTAAATACTCACAATGATAAAATAATTAAAAGTAAAATAATTTAGTTAGTCCTTGAAAATACAAAAATGCATAACTCATTCAATTTTTAATATAAAATATTATTAATAATAAATTATTCAGAAATGAAATTCAACTAATTCAATATTGGTTTATAAAATTCAATTTATTGTTAAATTTAAAAAACTCAAGTCATAATTTTTTTACAACCTGCAACCTAGATCCATCTTAACACTAGATCTACCAAATTCCGAGAGGGATCAAATCTCTTAGATGCAAACATATTTTTGAGTGAAAAAGATTTGATCCCTTTAGGCACTTGGTGGATCTAGGCAGCAACTGGTATATTGATATATATGTAGTTGGAATTGAAATGCTTTATTTAGAATTTCACGTTCTCTGTCTTCAAATGTTAAAATATGCCCCTCTTTTTTTTCCTGTATTTATACTTTTAATTAGTTTTATTATTAATATTTTCTAAATTAATATTACATATCAAATCCATATTCAACATTGAAAATTTTACAAATATCCCTCATACATTGAATTAGCAAGTAACTATTAATGGAATAAGAATTCTCTCAATCTTTTTCACTAAAGTGAAAATATAAGAAAATTTTCACTTTAAATTACTTTATTTTTCTCTATATAAAGTATCTATAGAATTATGTTATTTAATATGGACATTGAAATATTTTACTTATGGTTAAAATGTGTTTTGTTATAAATATATTTTTGTTTTAAATATCACATGTAAAAGGAACATAGAATGAATTACACATAATGTAATATCAATTATACTCTTTCTTATCAAGTGAAAAAAGTACATTTTTTCCTGTAGTAAAAAATAAATTATATTCTTTTGCTCATTTCATTTCTTCCTCATAATAAAAGTCCTTGTAGTAAAAAGTAAATTATATTTTTTTACTCATTTCATTTCTTCTTCATAAAAAAAAGTTAAAAAATAAATTACTTTTTGTTACATTATATCTCTATATAAAGTTATATAAGATTAGGGTGTAAATTGAAGTATTGTAATTATGAGGACATTAATGTTTTTTCTTATTTTTATTTATAATTTGTTAATTTCAATTATTATTTTACTTTCTTTATATGTAACGTTATGTGACAGCATCTCTCCCATACTGAGTTGTAGAGTGCCTCTCGACACAATTGATTTAAATTTAATACAACTAAAAAAATTATATTTTTATAAAATTCTATTTTATTACTAAAGTTATCATATTTTCAAGCAATTTAAATTTAATCTTTATAGCAACTCTTGCCAATTTAAGTTTAAATTTTCTCTCTCTAAAGACGAGGATAATGAAAGGTAAAATAAGGCTTGTGATCAAGTTACTTGTAATTGGGGGTTTGCTCAATTGGAAGTTCTCCCTTAAACAGGCAAGTGAGCTTTTTTGTAGTAAATAAAATATAACATTTTGATGCTATTTTGGTTCTTTATTTTCTATTGTACTAGTTTAAATTTAACTCTTTTTATAAATATGAGCTAAATAATACAAGTTAAATTATCACTAGATATTCACTTATAAGTATGAGTTAAATAATACAAGTTAAATTATCACTAGACATTCACTAAAATTAATGTTTTTCACATTTATCCTAGCTAATATTACACCATGTTCACAATGATACATAAATATCTACTTTAAATAATTTAATTACGCCATAAGGCGTTCCCCTCTGAGATTAATTCTCCTAATTGCCACTTTGCACAAATCTGTACCATCCGATGAAATGTTAGACGATTCAAGAATGATATGCCGTCGGATTAATACCGTTTCAACTAACTGACAAGATATGGCATATAATGCTTTGTAATCGTGAGGTTAAACTTTGCAGTTGTTCGCAGAAGAAATCTCCTCTTAAGTTTCTCCGCCTCTGTTTTTGAAGATTCTACCCATTTCCTGGTATTTGTATAAATGCTCTCCTGTCCGTCCAAAAACTTCAGCAAATTCATCTCTCCAGTTCTGTGAAGGAGGTCTCACATTCAAGATCGACATTCTTTCAGTCATTTCGTCCGCAGAAGATCCAGTGTTCTTGATCCCTTCTCAATGGATTTTCGTGATCCTTTGGAATCTGAAAATTTTCCATTTCAAGGGACATGCGGCATCGTGCAAGGAAGGAGTCAACATTAATAACCAACATTCAATGCCACTAGAAACTTCTGACGCTTACACCTTCAAGGTTGATCCTCTAGGTATTCATCATACATATCACACGGTTTTTGTTCCTTTAATTACGGATTTTCTGGATTTGTTAATATTTAGGGCCTGGTGTTTATCGGTTGGTCTTGGCAGGTAAGGAAACTTCTGTCACATACACCTTCGAAGCAAAGAAAGAGTTTCCCTGGCCACAGGTCTCACTTCAAAAAGATCCCCATTTTTTTAATCGTTTGCCTGTCGTTTTGTTGTTTCTTTTGTTAGTTTCCAATTCGCAGCCTAAAGGAGATGGTGCAGTTGTTAAACGAAGTATTTCTGGAATTTTTTAGGTTTTTTCTTTTTCTTTTCAAAGGTCTTGTGTTTCGATTTCATCATATTTTTGAATATCGATATGCATGCAGGCCTAAATTGAAGAATTTGGATCTTTTCCTAGGCGCGGTGAAGCTGTCCTTGCTTGGCGAGGATGGAAAACCGGGATTGCATTGCGGAAATGAGGAGATCCCTCCCTTTGGGTTGATGGTAGTCTATCTTAATTGTATATGGATGGATGGATGGGATAGATATTTCTTTTATATGGATGGGATAGATATAGGCACAGCCTGAAGGAGATGGTGCAATTGTTAGACGATGTATTTCTGGAATTTTTTAGGTTTTTTTCTTTTTCTTTTCAAAAGTCTTGTGTTTCGATTTCATCATATTTTTGGATATCGATATGCATGCAGGCCTGAATTGAAGAATTTGGATCTTTTCCTGGACGAATTTTCAGGGTAATTTTCTTATTCAAGACTGTCCTTGGCGGTGAAGCTGTCCTTGGCGGTGAAGCTGTCCTTGCTTGGCGAGGATGGAAAACTGGGATTGCATTGCGGAAATGAGGAGATCCCTCCCTTCGGGCTGATGGTAGTCTATCTTAATTGTATATGGATGGATGAATGGGATAGATATTTCTTTTATATGGATGGGATAGATATAGGTATTTCTTGATGTTTGTAGATAGATTTTCTCCAGCAAAATAGATTAAGGTAGGCCAAACCAAACCAAGACCTTCGCGGATCATTGTGAACTGGGGGGAAAGGATTACAGAGCAATCCGAGATAACCGATAATTATGGAAGGGGGTGGAATCAAATGACTACACCGTCTAGTATTTCTGGAATTTTTTTAGTTTTTCTTTTTCTTTTTCTTTTCAAAAGTCTTGTATTTTAATTTCATCATATTTTTGGATATCGATATGCATGCAGGCCTGAATTGAAGAATTTGGATCTTTTCCTGGACAAATTTGCAATTAAATTGAACCCAATTCGCTTAACAAGTAGATGATGAGAATCCAAACTCTTGCCCACACCATTAACAAATTAGACCTTAGTTAAATGACACCTTTGTAATATTAAACCATTAACAAATTAGACCTTAGTTAAATGACACCTTTGTAATATTAAATATGCAGGATTCAGGGCTGGAAGAGATTTGGTCAACTTTCCTTCCATTGAATTTTTCACCGTGCCCTTAAAACACACACGCCCAAAAACATATGGAGACACTACCTGGACCTGGTTCATATAGTATTGGGGTTTTTAAATGCCACACTCGTCCAATTTCTCTCCTTTCATGTCAACCTAGATGATGTATTCAAGGCATCATCAGAAGATTGCAGGCTCTAAAAATATGTTGTATGATACATATTGTGGGAAATCACATATATATATACACTTCTCAGACTGGAGGCAACCAATACTATTTGTTAAACATTTAGTAGATATTATATTCTGTGTTATGATTTTGAATTGGTTAAGCTTAGAGCTTACTTGGGAAGTTGGAAAGTCTACATCCCTTTTTGAGAATTCTGAATAATCATGATATAAATGTGTATGATGTTTCCCCGGAATTTAATTTTATAAAAAAAGTTTAGTTGGTTTCCACACCATTAACATCTCATACATTAGTTAAATCACACCTTTTTAGTATCAAATATGCAGGATTCAAGGCTGGAAGAGATTTGGTCAACTTTCCTTCCATTGAATTTTTCACTTGCCCTTAAAACAGGCACGCCCAAAAACATATCGAGACACCACCAGGCCCTGGTTCATACAGTATTGGGTTTTTGAAATGCCACACTCCTCCAATTTCTCTCCTTCATGTCAACCTAAATGATGTCAGAAGATTCCGGGATCTATAAATATGCTGTGTCTTTGTTTTTTTTCCAAATTTGTTCGAGGTTTGATTTTTTTAAATTAAACTCACTGAATTCTGCACAATCATAATCCCTAATTTATTAAAATCACTAAAGTCTGCATAATAAGAATGCCTCAAGATTTTTTCAAACCGCTAAGCCATTTATACAACATATCTCCTAAAAATTATACTAAAAATGGTGGTGCTTGGGCGTATCTTCCCCGAAAAACTACTAGTCTGGTAGTGATCTCATGAACACATCAGGGAATACTGTGCATAGAAATTGTAAACGTCATCAAAACGGTGCAGGTAAGGGTGAATAGGTCAATGGTATTCCCCAATTTTTCACTCAACTTCAAATTTATTGCGATAAGGTGGTGTTGAGTCTAAGAGTGATTGAATAATAATTACGCTCGTCCTGCCATTGTAATATGCATATTGTAATATGTATATGATTTGATGAGTAAAATGATTTGAGCCACCACCAAACACATTGCAATTACATTGCTCTGAATGAGATATTTTAAACTCAACTACTCTTACTCATCCAAAGAACCCAAAACAACCAACATCCTTATCATCGAAAGCAAGGAGCTTCTTTCATTGCCAGAATTATGATTTATGAGATTGCTGTAATTTGCATTGTGCTCACAAGTGGTGTGTACTATGTAGTTGTATATGAATATTGATTGGGATTTTGAAGATGCATTTGATGATGTGGGACTATTGTCCACTCGTTATTGGTTTTATTGAGAACTATTTCAGTTTCAATTCGTCATATTATTGAGAAATCTAAAAAAATTAATTCTCAATTGCAAAAGTCATCATTAATTGAATTAAGAATGGGAAGAAAGGATTTAGGGATTGAATAATAATTACCCTCGGCCTGCCATTGTAATATGTATATGATTTGACGAATAAAATGATTTGAGCCACTACCGAACACATTGCAATTACATTTCTCTGAATGAGATATTTTAAACTCAACTACTCCCACTCATCCAAAGGACCCCAAACAACCAACATCCTTATCATCGAAGGCAAAGAGCTTCTTTCATTGCCAGAATTATGATTTATGAGATTGCTGTAATCTACATTGTGCTTATGAGTGACATGTAGTTGTATATGAATATTGATTTGGAATTTGAAGATGCATTTGATGATTTGGGAGTACTGTCCACTCGTCATTGCTTTTATTGAGTATTTTTCAGTTTCAATTAGTCATATCATTAGCAGTATTGAGAAATCTAAAAAACTTAATTCCAAAGTACAAAAGTCATCATTAGTTGAATTAGGAAGAAAGGATTTAGGGATTATAATATCTGAAAATTGTTATCTTTAAAGTATTATAAAATGAGGTTAGATATTTATATAACAATAATAATATTTAAGTGACTTTGAGTCTAAGAGGGATTGAAGAATAATTATGCTCCTCCTGCCATTGTAATATGTATATGATTTGACCAGTAAAATGATTTGAGCCACCCATGAACACATTGCAATTACATTGCTCTGAATGAACTACACTCAACTACATTGAACTCAACTACTCCCACTACTCCCACTCATCCAAAGAACCCCAAACATCCAACATCTTTATCATCGAAGGCAAAGAGCTTCTTTCATTGCCAGAATTATGATTTATGAGATTGTTGTAATTTGCATTTTGCTCACGTGTGGCATGTAGTTGTATATGAATATTGATTGGGATTTTGAAGATGCATTTGATGATTTGGCAATACTGTCCACTCGTCATTGCTTTTATTGAGAATTTTTTCAGTTTCAATTCGTCACATCATTGGTTGTATTGAGAAATTTAAAAAAATTAATTCCCAATTGCAAAACTTAATTCATCATTAATTGAATTAAGAATGAGAAGAAAGGATTTAGGGATTGAATAATAATTACCCTCGTCCTGCCATTGTAATATGTATATGATTTGACCAATAAAATGATTTGAGCCACTAGCGAACACATTGCAATTACATTTCTCTGAATGAGATATTTTAAAATCAAACTCTCCCACTCATCCAAAGAACCCCAAACAACCAACATCCTTATCATCGAAGGCAAAGAGCTTCTTTCATTGCCAGAATTATGATTTATGAGATTGCTGTAATTTTCTTTGTGCTCATGAGTGGCATGTAGGTGTATATGAATATTGGGATTTTGAAGATGCATTTGATGATTTGGGACTACTGCCCACTCGTCATTGCTTTTATTGAGAATTTTTTCAGTTTCAATTCGTCATATCATTAACTGTATTGGGAAATATAAAAAAATTAATTCCCAATTACAAAAGTCATCATTAATCGAATTAAGAATGGGAAGAAATCATCATTAATTGAATTAAGAATGGGAAGAAAGGATTTAAGGATTATAATATCTGAAATTTGTTATCTTTAAAGTATTATAAAATGAGTTTAGATATTTATATAACAATAATAATATTAAGTGACTTTGAATAATAGTAGTTGTCTCAAATTTTGAGATTTTTGTAGCCATTTATTGATCAATTGCAGCAGAAATGGGTTACAGGTCTACTGTTAAAAGGTTTGTGTATATAATTCCTGCTACTATGCTGTCTATTGATCATCAGTTTGTGTTGGGTGAGTTTGGCAACAAAGTTTCTTTGCATAAATCTATTCTGTTTCTGGAGGCTCAACGTACTGTCCAGCAGTAGCAAGAGGATAAGGTGGAGAGGAGATTCTGATCTCACAGATGGACAAATCCAAAATGTAATAACACTATTTTCTCATTTTGGTATTACCATTTATTCCTGAATGTTTTAGAAATGTTGTTTCCTGACTAGATCCCGTAAATCCTTCTGCTTCGGCCATCAAATATCAGAGAGTAGCCCAGTCAAAAGTTGCTTGTATTTCTACAATGGCACGTATTTCTTACAAGCTCACTCTGCAAACCGTCTTTCTGTTCTGTCTTTTCACATCCTTCCCCTTGTTTGCTGCAGTTAAGTGGGATTGTATTCTTCTGTTCTTAATCGCTTGCTTTTGATGTATCCCTCGAGAATCAGGGTGCTCTGCCCCTGGGGTGTAAGCAGATTTTTAAGTGTTCTTTAGTCCTGGGCTATGTCACTAGGTTGAAAGCCAGAGGATAGGGTGGGTATGTTCCTGCAAGGCTTTCCGACCATTAACTCAATTGTATTACTATGGACTTTTTCCTGCAGGAGCAAGGCATGCTAGGATACTCAAATCACAGGTTCAAATTCTTATCATGGCAGTGTGTCTGTGTAAGGTTTTTTGAAGAGTAAAACTCTATGAATTGTTGTTGTGGTTGTGGGAGGGCAAAGGCTATTGTGTATAGCTAAACCTTCAGCTTATGAAAGTGACTTGATGGTGAATATCAACTATGCATGTTCCCAGTTTGGAGTAGACTGCTCAGCGCTGCAGAATGGAAATCCATGCCTTTACCCCAATACTCCAGTATCACATGCAGTTGTTGCAATGAATTTGTAGTTCCAACACTATAGACGTAATTACTGGAATTGCTAGTTCGAAAACTGGACTTGTGGTACTCACCAGTCCAAGTAAGTATTATTCTTTAATGCCAAAAGCCATGCAAGTTTTTCTTTGAATAACTTACCATAGATTTTGCCTCCGCAAGGATCTGCAAATCTCTACCACACAGATTGTAGAGCACTTTGTTTCTTGCCATAATCATTCTACATACATACTTTCATAATTCTGGGTAGCTACAACAGAGGATATTCTATCAATGCTGGAGAGTTTCTTTGTTCAGTAGGGTTAATTGAGAGTGTTTTTTTAGTGTGCAAGTTATGAAAACTGTGAATATGTATCGCAGTGAGTGATGAGTGGGAGATTGTTACAAAAGCTTTGAGATTGGTTATATCCACATCTCCAATAAATAAATTTCAGCAAATTCAGATTCCAAATTAAGAAATTCAACAATAGTGATTTTAATGTGTTTATAAGGATAAACCAGAGATTTTTTCCAAAAATCTTGGAGTGCATTATCGGCATTTAGCATCTCTAGTAAGGAAATCTTACGATAATGCTATTGATATGTTTACAAAGAAATACAGTGTTTCTATATGGTTCGTTTGGTGAGTATTATTGTATGTGACTGCGTAAATTATGTACGAGCCCACGATGTATATCAATGCTCTCCATAGCAACAACATGGAATCACAGTTTGAATTCAAAAAGTTCTGATAGTTTTCAGAATGAAAATAACGAATTTAATGATGCTAATTTTTGGAAGTTGTCTTAAATTTTGAGATTTTTGTAGCCATTTATTGATCAATTGCAGGAGAAATGGGTTACAGGTCTACTGTTGAAAGGTTTGTGTTTATAATTCTTGCTACTGTGTTGTCTGCTGATGACCTCGGGACTGAGTTGAAGCAGCTACACAAGATTTTGACGGTAATTCCTAGGATACGTTGGAGTTTATTGAGTGTGAGAGTAACCGCCATTATTTCATTTCAGAACGCATTTAGACAACTATCCCCCTCAAACTCCTTTGATGGCACTCTTACCTGGGGCCGAAGACGATGCGGTTGATATAGTGGAGAGAATTCTTAGATTCAACACCTGGTGTGGTTCTACTGGAGCTTATTACGCTTATTACTGGTAGGCAGCCCATTGAATTGGAAACCCTTAAATCATGTTTCATTCACAGACGGTGATTGGTCAAAGGCATTTATCGCGGGAAGGTCATATGTTCGATCCCACAAATAAATAAAGAATGGCTCCTCTTAACACGATGTAAATTGAGTACCCTGTTCAGTTCGGTGACAACCCTGCAATTAGAGAAGAGAAATGGAGGAAAAGAGCAAACAAAAGTTGTAGAGAACCCTTCTATTTGGGCACCAACAGTTGCAGTATTGTTGAGTTTTATTGGTTTCTGGATTGATCCATAAACTCCTTTTCTGCTGCATCACAAAGACAAGGACACCCACTTGGGAAGTTATAGCTTTCTTCATCTTTCACAGTTTGTGCATGTCCATTGAAGTCGATATTAGAGAAGCATCGGCTTGTCTCATGATTCCAAATTCAACACAGAAACGTAATCATGAATTTATACAAATTATACTGATTTATGAAGAAATCATGAAAACTTCGTATTTTCATTCGATTAATATCATGTGCTACTATTTTAAATGTGAAAGAAATAACCTTTCCTATTTATAGATTCAAAATTTTGTTTTAGAAATTCAATTCAAATACTCCTTATACTGATTTATGAAGAAAGCATGAAAACTTCGTATTTTCATTCGATTAATATCATGTGCTATTATTTTAAATGTGAAAGAAATAACCTTTCCTATTTATAGATTCAAAATTTTGTTTTAAAAATTCAATTCAAATACTCCTTATAATCTAGTTTATAGATGCCTCTCGAGGAACAAAAAAAATCAAATCCTCATATACCTAGTTATCTTTTTATGAAAAAGATGCCAAAAAAAATCTGAAAAACTTAACTGGAAAAATTGATTCGGATAGTCCATATAAATATAAACAGATGTCCTCACAAGAATAAGTGGATCAAATCGATATATACTTTTTCCATTATTATTTTATTTTTATTAGTTTTAGTTTTTAAATAATTTTATTATTTTAATATTAAAATTATAGGTTTTATTTATCCAATGACATCTCTGTTGATTTCTATGTTCTATGTAAATGGATCTCTATGTAGATGAAACAAAGAGCGAAGTGCCTCTGTTTACACTCATCCTAGAATACTTCGCTGAAATCTTTGTTGTGTGGTATCAAGAAAGAATGCTCTGTTTACAATCATCGTAGAATACTTAGCAGAAATCTTTATTGTGTGGTATCAAGAAAGCCATTGTTATAAGAATGATTAATTTTTATAAAAAGATATTAGAGCATATGTTATTAACGTTTATGCTATCTATATGGTTTTTCATCTATAAATTTTAGATAAAATAGATTAAGATACGGCATACGAAATTGAGATTTTGACTATCGCCATTTGGAATTTATCTGCATCCGGATCTATACTTAACTAACTTTAGCCTTGCTATTTACTTACAATCTGTCACATTAAAATCTCTCAAAAAAAAAATCATGGAAATTGTTCATCAATAAAGTTATTAAAAAATCCATGATTCAATCAAAAGGCATATAAAGTATGGAACCTTTATATAAATGTAAAATCAATGAACAGTGAAGTTCTGGCAAAAGGCATATAAAGTATAACCTGCTCAAAATTCTGGCAATAAAAGAGGCGAACAGCCGAACAAATATCAACACTCTTGATTTTGTTTTGCTATACATTTGGTTTACAAGTGGAGAAATAGAAATTTAGTTTTGATTATAGAAATGGACATAAAAATGGTTGAAATATTTTTTTAATGTTTTAAAATTGTTTTAGGTATCAATAAGTGGAAACCAAAAAAAGAAAAGAAAAAAAAATGATTGTAGATAAACTTTTTATAATTTTGTAAATGTTATTGAGTGAAAATAAAAATGGTTTTAGATAACTTTTTCGACCTTAATTGTTATATGTGTTTAAATAATTACGGTGTATATAACAAAAATGAAGTCACTTGCTCAAGAAAGTGAGTCTTAGTTAAAAGAAAGTTACTTGTATTTAAGTTGAGAAAGGTTAAAATTGCAAGTAAAAATATACTAATCTTAATTTTTTCATAAATTTTTTGACGTAGGTGACTAAAAGGGGAAGTGACATCAAAAACTCAAATTGATCTACTATAGTTGGGGAAGTGACATCAAAAACTCTTGACATCAAAAACTCAAATTGATCTACTATAGTCGGGGAAGTGACATCGAAAACTCAAATTGATCTACTATAGTTCCTGTACTATTTTGCAGCTAGTTGGTGTGAATGTATGTCATTTAGATTTGTATTATTCTGAAGTTGGTTGGTGTGAATGCATGTCATTTAGATTTTCTTGGCCAGTGTTGCCTCCACAATGTGGTTAATGTTAATCATCTCAAACCCTATGAACCTCCTATTCTAGAAGAGGAAGTTTACATTTCCCAGCCACCGGCATGTTAATCATCTCAAGCCCTATCAACCTCCTATTCTAGAAGAGGAAGTTTACATTTCCCATCCACCTGCAGTGGTTAGAGGAAGACATGCTACTAGAACTATAGCACCAGAGTATGCACCAAAGCCGAGTTCCTTCTTAGGACAAACAATTGTCTGAGGTTTCTTTTGAACATAGCTTCTTGCCCCTTGTTAAGAAGGTGGGGTCATTTTCGCTAAAACAATGAAGAACTGATGTGCCACATCTGGAAATAATTTATAGCTTGTCTTAATAGTTAGTTGTAGGATAATAAAGGTATGGTTAATCTTGAGCACTATGAATTTCAATTTATATTATTTCTTAGTTAAAGATGACTTTGTAAAAACTAATGAAACCTCATCTTACGTAAAATATTATAAAAGGAATGACGAGTGGACAGTACTCCCAAATCATCAAATGCATCTTCAAATTCCAAATCAATATTCATATACAACTACATGTCACTCATAAGCACAATGTAGATTACAGCA
>Ga0115851_101324_pt1 | contig 12967 bp, 8 predicted proteins | sample InSIn2gowninarea_FD_83865 | JGI IMG/M metagenome (GOLD analysis project Ga0115851, IMG submission 83865)
TTAAGGCCGCCATCGAGACCCCCCCACCCAATAAGTAAATTGAATGCGCAAGCAGGCTCGACTGGCCGCCATCACCTTTAGGTGCTCGACTGATAAGGCCGCCATCGAGAGGAGAGGAGAGGGGTCACTCACTATGAGTTAAGGCACTTTGCCGATCAGTAACTGAACTGACTTATATCCATATGGAATGAAATGACGGACAACTACCGCAACATATATAATGAGATGATGGAATCTCGCTACTGCAACTCGAAGAATTCAAGCCGAGGAGTCACTTAATAACAGGCCTGGAATAATAATGGTAGAGGGCTTTACACAATACACCGGTTCCACAACGATATTTGACATTGAGGTTAGTTAGGACGTTTGTGAGTGAGTCATCTCTTTTCGACTGCCTTCCGTTCTATCCAATTCACCCAGTACAACAACGCTTGCCTCCATGTTTGCTAATGAGGAGAGCGAAAAAGAGACCGCTTGCCGGAATGGTTGCTATTGATCGCTATCGCTTTCCCCATGTAAGGACAGACATGGCAAAGCATAATTTCCTATATAATAGGCATGATATGACATTGAGAGAGCCCATTGAAAGGGTGGACAAAGAAAGAAAGGGTCCTGGAATCCGGATTGACATTACCTTGTATGGAGGGTGCGCTATCCATTCTAAATCTACCCTACCAGTTCGACGTACCCTGGAAGAAAGTAAGGTTGTGGTGGATTCTATTTGTGTTACCTTTCTCTTGCCCACGTGCCCTGGTAGTGAGGAGGTTAGTTCAGTGGGCAGTACCGATACGTTCAGGACGGTGTTATACCTGACCAGTTTAGATACCATGTGCTCAGTCAGCGAGTGTGAGGTGAGGTTCGAGGTTAGAGTTGGAGGTAGAGGGTCAAGGGATATGTATGTCATTTCTAGTTAATGACCGCCTTCAATTTACTTATTGGGTGGGGGGGCTTTTGGTCGAGCACCTAAAGGTCCTGTTGATGCATGGCTATTGGCTAACCAACTAGCAATGACTTCCCGTCAATGGCTATCTATCAGCTGGCTGGCTCTGAAGCCGAAGATTCAATTTTCTTAATTGAATGTCTGGATTAGCGCCGACACTTGATTGAACCGACAGAATCTAAAGCTGGATCTGGATCATCTGCTTAGCCTTCACTTTCCTAAGCCGGGGGTAGCGCTCAACCCTTTCAACCCGCCTAACCAAGCAATCCAAGCAAAGCGAAGTGGTGCTTACAAACTCTATGCCCTGCCTATGATCGATATTAGTGACTATACTGAATTGGCTCCTGTACTTCTAGTATCCGGCCTGGCTACCTGACTTACTGACTTACTGACTTACTGACTTACTGACTTATAGGGTGGGAAATCAGGCCTGGCTCCGGTCTTCGATTCTTACGCCATTGATCGTGCAGCCCTGGCAACCGCATGCACATGAGTGGAGTTATATGTCTTTCATTTCCCTCGTCCTATCACCGAAAGAGTGGAAATACCAGAAGGACCGAAGATGCTTCAACCATAGTGGAACCTACAAATATTCATGAGGCAAGTGAAGTGTGCAGGGATAAGTCAGTAGGTTTCATAAAGGTAAATAGTCATAGTGATATGGTACCCCCGAAGTAAGGAATATGTCAGCAAGTGTGTGTAGTCAAACGCCCCCCGTATACAAGGATGCTCTGTCAAACGCAGGTCCAGTCCAACCAATGCTTTTGCTTTCTGTTGAAGCCCTTTTCCATTCAATGCAATAAGGTTGGGGCATTCTAAAGTAAGGTAAGTGAGTAGTGAGTAACTAGAGGTAGGTAAATATCAAAGGTTGGTAGCACAGTTGCACTTGAAGAGTCAAGGGGCAAATAGTCTAAATAGCGGGTACCCAAGTACGATTAATTAAGTAAGTGTTCGCTTCGCGCCTATCGTTTGGATACGCTACCTTTCATTAATGAATTTCCCCCTTTTCAACGCGTGGTACGGCTAATATGACTCTGGATGGGCAACGCCATCTTTCATTAGTGAATTTCCCCGCCTATATCCTTCGGAATTCGTTGGGTCATCTGTAACGCTCTCCCAAATCATCGGAATCAGAATCAGAACTTCTCTCACCAGCGGGAAACGCGGCATCATGTCTATATCCACATCATGTCTATATCCATCAGAATTACCCATTGAAATTCGTTGTCGTGTCATCTGGGGCACTCACTCATCTAGTGTCATCTTCATCTGGTGTCATCCGGAACTTCGCTGGTCATCCATCCATTCATCCATCGTATCAAGAAGGGTGATCGAGGTCAGATTCTCGCGTGATGTCCCCCGTAAAGAATTAGGCCGAAGAAGCGGTAAATAAGAAGGAAAGGAAGGTCCCGGAGGGGCTTGCGCTTCCTAGTGCAAGGAAGTATATGTAATAAGGGGGGGGGAATGATGATGGTGGAACAGCGCCAGCCGAGGTTAATGATAACGAGTCATGGAACTTTTCATGATCATGAGAATGATAGGAGTATCCAAGGAGGTGTGGTGTTATCTGGAAGCAAGATAGATAGAAGGGCTTGCTTGTCTAAAATGACAGATAAAGTATAAGAGGATAGTGGAGGGATACCTGAGTGAATGGAGGGCATAGCGGTGTGTGGGGAATCGTTTCTTCTGTGATGCTAGAGATTGGACATAATTTGGCAATGGGTATCTGAGTTGCTGTTTCCATCCGGAACACTTCGATATCTGTCACCTCGTAGAGAGAGAGAGTGAGAAATTAGGCCTTTCTTGGGGTTCTTTGTGGTATAGCACTCTAGTGGCGTAGATGAGACGATGTAGGGGTATGTGATAATTCAACTAGAAAGAGGAGGTGTTTCGTGATTGATGCTTCCATGAATTCTAGGGAGGAGGGCATAGATGATTCGGTGATAGCCAATCGTAAGGACGGATAAGGGAATTAATACCTTATGAGTGAGATGGATTGGTCACTTACTTTTAGGGCATCTATCCCTTTCTCTAAAGTACACGCGCTTGGAGGAAGGAGGTTACCCGCATCGATCTTACCCGTGTTCACTGTTGGATGTTACCCGATGCAGGCAGGTTGTTACCCGACCGAACCCAATTGATATTCCCATTAAGCCCTCCCACTTACCCTACGATGCTCACTACCAATTCCCCTACGATGCTCACTACCACTTGGCCGGGATCACCCACTTGGCTGGGCTCGCGAATCTGGGAAGAAAGACTCTGCTTACTTGGCTTGGTTACTCAGACTCGGCTACTCGACTTGGATACTCAGATTGGCTGGGCTCATGGGTGGGGCTACTCGGATTGGATACTCGGCTTGCCTACCGGGTTCGGTTGGGCTGCTCAGTTGGGCTACTCGGCTGAGCTAATCGACTGCTCGGCTTGGATACTCGACTGGGCTGGAAGCAGTCATTGTCTAGAAGCTCTACTCAGTGCAGCTACTCATCAGTGATAGAACTCTTTTCACTGCATGAATGATCTCTACTCATCGAAGCTCTAGTCGGTGCATGAAGCTAGGGTCCGTCGGTGCATGAATGATGCTCCTGTCAGTGCAGATAGAAACTCTGGTCGGTGCAGCAGTGCCAGTTGTCAGTGCAGCTTGCTCCAGTCTCATTGCCTGAAGGTCATTGCTTATAGCAACGACTGTCTATGATCCTATGGCTATGATTTATGACCTTATGACTATGATCAACTGGCTATGACTGGCACTTACTAGCTGCACTTACTGAGAGGATAATAGAAAAGAGTCTTCTTTGAGGGGAAAGATCTAGTCTTCTGGGAATAAAGATAGGGGCTTAATTTCGTTTTCCGGGAAGGGGCTAGAGGCATACATGTAGTGAAACCACTTCTATGCGCAGCGGGTTAACAGCTTCAGTGAATGGTTTACAGACACAGTGTTATATTATGAAAGTTTGTTTTTTAAGTAGGGGGTGTGTGTCTGAAGGTCCTTCTCACTGGAAGGCAAACAAGAGGGCTCACTGAGCCTTGTAAGGGAGGGATGAAAATCCTTCCCTGATTACAGGAAAGCGCCCTCACCATATGAATAGTGAGCCCCCTAACGGGTCCTCCGGGTCCTTGTTCATGTTGAAAACTTCCAACTTCGATGCTTTCTTAGAAGAGAAATTATTGTTTCTAAGAAGCGAACTGCGATGGTTCCATCTATGAAAATGTTGTCGGAGCTTCACACCAAGAAGTTGTTGGACTTCAATAGTAAAAGTAATCATCTTATGGTTATAAGAAAGGTACAACGGGTCCTTCCTTCTCTTACGCTTATGAAGGAAGCAGGGTAAACGCAATGGGTCCTTACCTTAGCTTACGAAAAAGGGTAGGTGCTACGGTGAAGGGTAGGTGCTATTAGTCCCTTTGCTTACGAAGCAGGGTAAGCGAAATGGATCCTTATGACCTCAGGTCAATACAATGATAACGATGAATTAGGGTGACCTAAAAGCTATTCATAGGAAGGTGCAGTTGGTCCTTCTTACCTTAGCTTACGAAGGAGGGTAGGTTTTACCAAGGTCCCGGAGGGGCTTGCGCTTCCTAGTGCAAGGAAGGTAGGTGCAATTGGTCCTTACCTTCTTACGCTTATGAATGCACTAACGTGGTTAGGTCAGCTGTTCTCCACTTGTGATTGATAGTTTGATGCACTCTCTAAGTCAAGCCTGTTTTAGGTGGTAGAATTGGGCGGAGTGCAAGTTCTTATTAATACTGGGTCGATACACTTTGGACGGGCAGGCTCTTAAGGGCTCACCTTTGGTGGTATCTCTACTTCTGGTACCTGTGTCTCTCCCGCTGCTCCTGCTATAGTGTCGAAATTGAAAGGTCCCGGAGGGGCTTGCGCTTCCTAGTGCAAGGAATGCTATCGGCTCTCGATATGCAACTGCTGGCATTGGATCTGATGGATATGAAACAACCCGGTCAACTCCTGGGGTTCAATCTTGATCAACCGGCATAACTATATGAAATACGGATATACTCTATAGGTCCTACCATTTAGACCGCTTGGCTAAGGTTCTACCCCCAATACTCCTAATGTTTTACCTTAGGCGACGGAAAGCTATGACAGGTTGCTAACGAAGCTCACACTTACGAAGAAACAGAGGTGCACACCCTACCACTACTCAATCGAAACAAAGTTATAGTCCATATACCATATATTCTGTATGTAGTCGTATAGGCCTAAAAGAATCCAGTTTAAGTCCCCGCTTCTCCTACTGTTCTAGGGCTACTACCTCGTCCATTTTAAGACCAAAATGAAAAGCCCGACGTTCCCTATCCATATCCATTCATTATAGATCTAGGTCCAGATTCAGTTTTATGAGCCTAAGAAGCATCATCCACGGTTTCATTCCCAATTGAAGATCCAATTCCAGAGGCACAAACAGTCAAGCCAGCAGTACCAAAGCAAGCACCCCGCTCAGGATCCCATTTTGATATCCAGAAGCAATTGACTCCGATTCTTGCTTGAAGAAACTGGTACTGTCTTGGTTTCATCCACTAGTACTGCTCCTACCTTTCACTCTTACTAGACTGCTAGATATGCTCCTATTACGGTCATAGTTAAACCACTACTTCTCCTCTTGCTTACCTTGTTTATGCTAGTACTGCTAGTAGATAAGCTACTCGTACTCCTACTACCCTTTTATGCTACTGGCTCTATAAGCTAACTAAGCTATTCCCACTAAGCTCCTCACTAACTCAGCTATCGAACTAATAGAACTCAACAAACACCTAGAAGCTATATAGAACCTCTTCTTTGCTTGCCACTATACTGGTAGGGCTAAAGGATCAACTCCCTCATCCAAAACCGGTTATAATGCTCTTGATTCCCTAGAGAAAGCTTCAGCAAATCCTCACCAGCGATAACAGGACCTATCCAACAAAACAAAAACTAAAAAACTAGGACTTATCCCTTTGGCTCCATCTTAACCTCCCTCACTCAGGGATCCATCACCAACTTAATCCCTAGCATTCAGGCTCTTACTACTTTCTATTTCCAGTTTCACCATCTCCATCATCAGGAGTAACTGGGTTAAGATCTAGAACTGGAACTACTACTGCCTATATAACTACTACCACATGATCTTGAACAGGAACTACTATTACTCCAAAAACATCAGTTCCTATAGAACTAAGCTACTTACACTTCAACTACCTTTCATAAACTAGTACTCGTACTCCAGCTAGCTCTTCTATTACTGCATCCACTTGGGAATCTAGACTTAGAAAACTCCATATACAACTACTAGGGCTTGTACTCCATCTGGTAAAGCTATTCTTCCTATTTCAAATCCTACTAGTTATCCCATGCTTGAACCTATTTATCTACCTTTGACTCTCTTTGGCTCTATGCCGCTAGCTCTCTTATCTGCTCCCTTGCTCGATAGGAGCTATATACAAACCAAAACTCTCTATCTTCTATACAGGAAATGGTCCCATTACTCATCCAAGGACTAGAATAATTGAGTAGCAAAACTCCTAACTGCTTGGTGTACCAATTACTGATACCTTTGGTTCTGGGACTGGCGATCGATCGATGGAGATTTTTCATTCATTTTATGGATTCCTTTTCTACCACTTTGCTACTACTAAGTCCTATTAGGAACCTAGTCGTCCTAGGTTAGGTTTGGGCCCCGGAAAAGAGAATGATTGAGCTGAGCTGTCGTTGTAATTAGCATTTAGTTGGCATTCAACCTTTGGAAAAAATATTGGTTAAGACTACAGGCGAAAAGTACGACAGACGAAGAACACGATCCTGGGGAGTGGAAGTAGTTCAGGCGGGCCGGGCTTCCCACTCCTTCTCACTCAATAAGGTGGGTGGCTTCCCATTCGATCCACTGCGACTACACCTAACCTTGGATAGACTTTTTTTAGATGTAATAAAGTAAGGTGCGAAGCCGCTTGTCCCTCCGGGGGCAAGGAAGTTCATTCTTCACGTCTTTATCCCGGAAGTGAGTCAAACCATTTCTGTTAGCGGGGCAAGCAAGATCAAATGAAGAAAAGATGGATGTGAAAATTTAGGGTTTACTTATTGGGTGGGGGGCTTATGGTCGAGCCTGCTTACGCATCCTTATCTATCAGGTTTATTCAGAACCCTCGACTGACGAATGATATAGTTGAAACCGGAATCCTAGCGCTCGAATCCTTTATTCCACCCCATTTACAAGCAATTCTTCCAGGTAGACCCAACCTTATACAATCAATGAAAGAGTTGGCTTCTGGTTTCAATTCCTCTGGTTGTTGGGTCCAATCGGATTAATGGCGAGGCGTAGGCGCACTAACTCATTCGTCAATAACTACTATATACATGCCCAGGTCCAAAAGACAAGAGCCCTCCGGTCGACACTCATTTGACCGGGCCCACTCTCCCTCTCATCCAGTGAGTATGGATTAGGGAAAGCCAACGGGGAAAGGAGCATGCTTAACTGTACCTGATTTGACTTTCGTCCAAAGATATCATTCAACAAATATATACCCCGGCATAGATTCATTCATTGGTCAAATGTCCCCTAGAAAGGAAATGGTCGGGTGGGGTTTGGTTGGCGGCATTCAAATAATTTGTCTTATCTATGTGGAGTGAGGCGAGCTTTTCCTATTTCTGAGTCAGCGTGGCCCTGAAATAAGAATAACTTGGAAGAGTGACCTGATGTACGGGTAATATAATAGAGAAGCACTTTCTATCTAAGGTTGTGCTGGATGCAGAAATGGCTAATTGCCTAATAGGGGGATATAAAAGAGAATCTATTTACTCACATCAGCAGAAGCCGAGATTGATGAAGTTCAGATGCCATCCAATGCCGAGTGGCAATCTATCCCGCCTGGATGCTTTTGCTGGAAGATAGGGAGCCAGTAGCTGCAGTTGACTCACTACTGATGTCACCCTTCTTACCGTTCCACATCTTTTGCCCGTTCGTCTTTCGCACAGCACTTGAGGCTATGTCTTAAGTTGTTAGTCGTGTAAATCAAGATCTTCAGCGTTAGTTGTTAGTGTTTTGCAGGAGGCCAAACACTTTTGTTCTAGGCACCTCTCTGCTGTTACAACCATTCGTCGAGGTGGAGTTTTCTCATGCTGCACCTCTCCCCTTAAATAATAAGAAGCTATCCTTATGAAAAGGTCGAGTGAGTACATTAATGCCGCTCTCTCCCGTTCTGAGGGAATCCTTCTCCTTCTAGTTTTAGTATGAATTAACTAATCTTTCAGCCAGAATGAAACGAACAGCCACCCGAACGAATGAATGGGCGAATACATCCATGCATACCCTCGACCTTTGATGAATTGAGTGCGGGAATCACCTATACCTTATTGAGATACCTTCTTGAGATACCACCTCGAGATACCACCTTGAGATTGAGCCCCTTGGACTCTCTATGTACAGATTGACCACACCGCCACTTTCCAACCCCGATCCACTACTGCAAGTCGAGGCAACGCACTCTACCGATACAGCGATGGAATATACCTTTTATAAGAAGAACGCAAAGAAAAACACTGAACCCCTTTACCGAACGCACCAAGTAGGAGCTCCGGGATGAATGGAGCACTACACCAGCATCAGGAGTGTGAGTGCTGCATCAACAAACTATTTCTACCTTTTATTCAGAATCTTCTTAATAAGAAAGAGGGCGACCTGAATTATATAGAAAAGGGAGAGCGGCGGCGTCCATTTATCGGTTCGGGGTCGACCCAGCCCCTTGACTATAAAATCATTGCATTTGTCTAGACCAACTATTCATTAGTAAGTCCATAAATAGGAAAGTAGAGAGTCGAGAAAGAAAGAGCGCTCCGCCCCTTATAATAGAGCGGGTCGAGGACATACCGATTACGCCGCCCGATCATGAGCCCCAAAACAGCGCTTACCCAGGATCAAAGTTGACCGAACCACCAGCAAAAAGATTAGCATTCCGACGCGGGGACCCACTGCCAGATACGTACACCTATTTGTTTGCAGTACTTATCCTTCCGCTCTGCTTCGGGTACTCCTCCCTCTACTCTGCCATTTACTCATTCGACAATGATACCCTAAACATTATGAACCGAAACCATTCGTTTAGTTGGCCTCCTCCGGCCGAACCCCTAACTATCGGGTCAGGGGCGGGGTATCAATCATTCGAGCGAGTAGACGGACCTACCTGCACGAGAAAGAAGATGACTTATTATGGGTGGGGGCCAGTTATTATTATTAAGGGAGAGAGTAGGAGTAGGAAAAAACGATGGACTAGGTGCTCTCCGAACAACCGATTAATGGTATCCGAACCAATGAGATGATGATCCGGCGGCATGGTAATCCACCAATTATCTCTTCATCTTCATAGCCGCCTTGTTTGTCCATCAATATCTAACCGTGAATAGTGCAAGCAAGCTTCGATGTAGGAGCCTATTGATTATGGGTGGGGCCGGTGGTAGCTGGAATAAGAAAAGGCAGGCAATCTGGTGATCTCGTTCTATCCGCATCTAGAGTTGGGTTAAGCAACGATGCGAAGTGCATTGACCTATCTATCCTAAGGCAAGGAACTAACCCGACCTAAACGTTTGTTCGCTTGCTTGCATCTCGCGTACCCCTGGCAACCAAATAGGTGGAGCGAAGCGGGGAAGGGACTTTGCGTTGAGAGACCCAGAGGAACTAGGCGATAATAGCGGAACGGACGATGGATCAAGCCCCAACAACACCGGAAATAGTTTGGTTCGTCTTCGGGGAGTAGCCCGCTTCTTCAGACACTTTCATTCATGGAGCCATTGAAAGGCAACTGGAACAGTTGACTACCCCAGGCTAATGATTGATAGAGGCAAGAAGACCTCCAGCTAGCCAGGTATTAGAGTATCTGTATATCTATCTGTCTGAATGATCGGGATGTGCTAGTTATTATTTCTACAAGCACTGGCAAGCATAGATGTCTAGTGTAGCAAGGTAAGGGTTAGAAGGGAAAACCAAGTCCATCTTGGGCGGGCATCTAATCCCATCGGCAATAGAATAGGGAGAACCTATCAATGTGGCGCAATCGGAGCGGGACCTTCCACCACCTGTTATGACTAACAACCGCGGCTATCAAGCATGATGAGCTCTCAATCATTACTAGCACTGGCATCCCAGAACCCACTTTTTTTTTCCTGGTACTACCGGCAGGGGCCAACCCATATGGGTACGAAATATGAAGGATACAGAAGATGAAGTGGAAGCGGTGGGTGCTGCTCAACTCCGTTCACTAGGTCTGCTCCGTCTTCTTACCGGCAGCAGTCAAAGAAAAATAGGTGGGCGCCGTCATCATAGGTGAGTGAATGGTCCTCCCCTCGTTTCGGATAACGTTGGTTCCTTTTCCTCTGCTTGACCCTGCTAGGTTCTATTCCCTTATATCTACATCCGAATTTGGTCTGTGCCCACCTCCTGTCCACTAGCACTTGGCTTGCTTCCCACTTACTACTTCAATCGAAACTGGAAAGAGAAAAAAAAGAGAGATGGAATTGGCACTATCACCGAACAGCTAGAAGAAATCTATTTACTTATTCTCTCATTTTCCCCGATACATGTATTGGTTCTTCGTCTGGCGGGCACACCCTTTTCTATCTACTATTACGTATATATTCAGTTGCAATACAAAAGTTGGTTGGACACAGCACACACAGGCGACTAACCGGCTAATTTCTTTATCTTCCTTTTCCCCCGCAAGCAATGTTTGTACTGATTTTGATTTCATACAAATTGAAATTGGAAGGCAGGCGAGAGAAAAAAAAGCAAAAGCTGCTTCTGCTAGTAAACGAAGTGGTGGGCCACCTTTCATTTCAACAAACGGAAGTAACTAAGTCATTTTGTAGGTCTTGCCAATAGCCTTTTTCACCTTGGCGGAGGTTTTCACATCTTTCCCTTAATTTACTTATTGGGTGGGGGGCCTGGTCGAGCGTTAAAACCCTACTATTCTTGCCCTACGAGGAGGCGGAGGTTACCCTCTCCCGGGGGTCGAGCGTTCGTTACCTCACCCTCACCATATGAATAGTGAGTGACCGATGGCGGCCCCCCTCTCAAATAAGTAACTAAAGGCAGTCGAGCCGGGCCTTATTAGTCGAGCGTGCTACGCACCCTCCGGTCCTCACCATATGAATAGTGAGTGGCTCCGCCCCTAAGTAAGAAATATAGGGCGATGGCGGCCAGTCGAGCATGCTTACGCATCCTACTCAGGATTTGATCTGGGCGGAGGTTTTGGACATTGATGCTTATGGGGTGGTGGGGCATATGGTTGAGCCTTAAAGCGCATCATGACTGGAAGAAAGAAATGAGAAACCATAATGACATATATAATAGATGATTGGCCTCTGCACTCTCTCGATTGGAGACGGAAGGACATCCAAGAAGGCCCTCCAACTCTCTATTGGCCTGATGACCACACATTCAGACTGGTTAGAAGCCCCAACAAATAAAGGCTGTTTCCGTGCATTCTATCACCACTTTAGACACATGTTAGGGATAACACAGCGTTAGAATCTCATTTCATTCATAATAGAATCTAATAAAGGGATGCTGATATTGCCACTTCCTCTAACTAATCTGAATGCATATATTATATATGTCATTATGGTCTGTCGATTGAATTCGTTGATTCAGCAATTGAAGTTGATCCACCAGCGTAAGCAGATCAAGCAGCCAGGGTGTAAACTGCAGGGGCGCCAGTAGTATGAGTAAAAGTAGCTTCAGGACCGGGTGAAGTTTACCCAGTTGAAGAAGCAGCTTATCTAGAAACATTTGATCGAACAAAAGCATCAATAGCAGGGGCAGCTCAGAACTCGGTTCACTTCGCCCTTATCCGGGGGAGAACGCAGGCAAGGCAAGGGACCGTCAACTGCTCAACAAAGCCCCAAGAGAGCGGCACACATAAATAATGAACCTCACAGAGGCAAGGAACATGACATCACCTAGTTCTCCTTCTTCCTGAAGTCCTAAACCATTGGTTCCCTTATCTAAGCAATCTATGTATAACCCTTAGTATTCGTATACCTTATCTCATATGTCACGGGACACAGGACTAATAATATGGCTGGCATATTAGCGTATCGAGATAGCCTAGGTGTGTAAGGCCAGAAGCACATCTGTGACCGTACCAGCACTAAGAGGATGGAATATTAGCAGATCTAGATAGCGCCCTAGCCCAGAGTACTTGACTTAAAGGGCCCATTAATCGATAGCCTACCCCTACGTATAGCTAGCCCCATCCAGCTGCGACCACTACTGAGACTTACGACTGGGACTTCGACTTAATGGGTGCGTACAATCATGCTGACCCGAATATACAGGACATACTTAGACTGGTACTGAGATCATCAAGATGAGGGCAGACTTAGACTGGTACTGCATACTTATATCCGGACACCGGTACTGTATATTTATAACGGGGCCCCTACGGCAGGGAACAAAGACAGCTAGGGAAAGAAATAACCTCCTTAGAACAGAGCTAGCACCTACCAGCCAGAGATCGGAGAGAATACGGAAAAAAGGGCAGGGAACAAACTTCCTCTCCTTATCAGTCGAGCCCCCTGTCGGGTTAGGGTTTACTTCTTTTTTTTTGACTTATTTGAGGGGCAAATAAGTAACCAAAGAGCAACTAAAGTTTCAATTTACTTATTGGGTAGGGGGGCGGTGGTCGAGCCCCCTGTCGGGTTAGGGTTTACTTCTTTTTTTTTGACTTATTTGAGGGGCAAATAAGTAACCAAAGAGCAACTAAAGTTTAGGGTTTACTTATTGGGTGGGGGGGTTATCAGTCGAGCCCCCTGTCGGGTTAGGGTTTACTTCTTTTTTTTTGACTTATTTGAGGGGCAAATAAGTAACCAAAGAGCAACTAAAGTTCCTTGCTTTCCTAACGTCAAGCAAGCACTACGTTCCTCTCCTCTTCAATTGACTTATTTGCCCCTCAAATAAGTCAAAAAATGGTCGAGCACCTAAAGGTGATGGCGGCCTTATCAGTCGAGCCTGCTTGCGCATCCTTATCAGTCGAGCCCCCTAAAGG